>Ga0187849_1001406_pt1 | contig 26190 bp, 13 predicted proteins | sample June2016WEW_4_10_2_FD_132412 | JGI IMG/M metagenome (GOLD analysis project Ga0187849, IMG submission 132412) | Peatland microbial communities from SPRUCE experiment site at the Marcell Experimental Forest, Minnesota, USA - June2016WEW_4_100 | ecosystem: Environmental > Terrestrial > Soil >...
CCCCGGCGCCCCTGGTTTGGGCTACGCCGACCGCGTCGCCGACCAACGAACTCTTGGCCGGGTACGATATGACCCTCGCGGTCAGCGAGATCAGCGGCACCCAACCCTATCAGTACCAGTGGATGAAAGGCGGGGTCAACGTCTCCGGAGCTACTAACAGCACGCTGGTGTTGACGAACACGACCGTCGACCAGTCGGGCAACTATGACGTGATGGTGAGCAACAGTGCCGGTTCGAGCGTTAGCCCGGCCATCGCCGTGACGATCATTAAGCCCTCGGCGCCGATTTTCACCTCGGAGCCGACGCAGCCTGCGGGCTCGTTGTTCCTCCAGGACGTGGTGACATTCGCGGCCACGGTGAGCGGCAGTCCGCCGATTGCCTTCCAGTGGCAGCAGGATGGAGTCAATATCGCCGGCGCCACCAATGCCACGCTGGTTCTCAGCAACATCCAGCCTGCCGGCGCCGGCAGCTACACGCTGGTCGCTTCCAACTTCGTCGGCATGACAAACACCACGCCAGTGACGGTGGCGGTGATCCCGACTCTGCAATTCACCTGGTATCCCACTAACGCCATCACCACGGCGGATTACGTGCTCGCTCAACGCGGCTCGATCATCGGAGCCGAAGTCTTCGGCGCAGCCGAGCAGACCGTTACTTTGACCAACGGCACGGTCATCGATTTCAAGGCCGACAACTCGGTGGCCAGCGTGACCGGGCTTGGCACCGCCGGCAACGCCTACTCGCTCACGGCCCCGGTCACGACCGGCAACGCCGGCCTCGACGCCGTGCTGAACGAGTTCAACTGGGATGGCGCGCCCAAGACAATTACGATCTACGGGCTGACTCCGGGCAATCTCTACTCGGCGCAGTTGTTCGCCTTGGACGACCGCGGCGGCGGAGTTCAAGCCCGGCGGGCCTACTACGAGGACCCGAACGACCCGGCCAACGTTTCGGACGAGTTCGAGATGGGCGAGAACGTTTGCCTGGTGGGGCTCTTCATCGCCAACGGGACAGATCAGATTATCATCGAGCAATGTCCCGGCACTCTTTCAGGCCAATGGGTCAGCCAGGCCAACCTCAACGCGCTGGTGCTCCGCGGGCTGCCCAAATACCCGGTTATTTGGGGTCCCCTGACGGCCTCGCCATCGAACACGGTCTATAGCGGGCAAAGCGTCACGCTCAGTCTCGATCCCTCTCTGCTCACCGGTATCCCGCCTTATCAGTATCAATGGCGCAAAGGCGGAGTCGACCTCCCCGGGGACACCAACAGCACCTTGGTGCTCGGGAACACCACTGTGGCACACTCGGGCAGCTATGACGTAGTCATCAGCAACAGTTTCGGTTCGACCAACAGCCCGGAGCTGTTGCTCACCGTCAACCCGCCCGCTCCCCCGACTTTCCCGGTGCCGCCGACGCCGGCGTCGCTCGCGAGATACACCCGCTACAACGCAGTTTTCACGGCTGGCGTGGCGGGCAGTCCGCCGCTTGCCCTGCAGTGGCAGCATAATGGGGCGAACCTTGCCGGGGCCACGACGGAGACGCTGACGCTGGCCAATCTGCAGGTGAGCGACAGCGGCAGCTATACGCTCGTGGCGGCCAACGCCCTGGGCACGAACATAAGCCCGGCGGCGACGCTCACGGTGACCGCGCCGGTCAATGGCACCTATTGGGGCGCAGTCATCAGCGACGTGCCGCTGGCCTATTGGCGCTTCAACGAGACCAACGACGTTTCTGCGGGCGGCGTCATCGCCTACGATTCCACTGGCGACGGGTTTAACGGGGTTTATGGGACCGGGTCCGTCAATGGGGTCCCGGGGCCAACGCCCTCGGACGGCTTCCCGATATTTGAGGCCACGAACACCGCGGTGCAAACCGCCTACGAAGTCCCTAATTCGTATGTGAGCGTTCCACCGTTGAACTTGAACACCAACACAGTCACTATCACCGCGTGGCTCGAGCCAAGCGTCAGTGCCGAAGCCCAGTCCGGCGTGGTATTTTCCCGCTCTCAGCTTACGGCGGCCGGCTTGGGCTTCAACGCCTCCGGCAGCTTGAGTTACACGTGGAATAATAACGACCCGGGCACATGGGACTGGAACCCCAAACTGGTGCCTCCCGCCTCGCAGTGGTCCTTCGTGGCCTTGGCGGTGGCGCCCTCGAATGCGATCCTGTACATGATCAATGCCAACGGCCAGACCACTGCGACCAACGTTTACACCCACACCAACTCGGCCTTTGAGGCCAGCACCCTGATTGGCAGTGATGCTGGCGGTGGCAGCGGTTCGCGACAGTTCACCGGCGCGATTGACGAGGTGGCGATATTCAACTACACGCTGACGCCAGCCCAAATAATGGCTCTCTATAAAGGCGTGGTGGTGCCGAACGTTACGCTGACCATTGAGCGTGCCGCCAACGGGCAATTGCAGGTGCAGTGGCCCCAAGGCACGCTCCTCCAAGCACCGGGTGTCACCGGGCCCTGGACGACGAACAACGCCGCCTCGCCGTACAAATTCTCCCCAACGGCCGCCCGGCAGTTTTATCGCGTATTGGTGCAGTAGCCGACGAAGCCGAAACGACGGAGTCAGGCAAGTGCTCCTCCGCATCGCATAATGGGCCAATCATTCACGATTCGACCATCAACCAACGCTCAAAGGCAGAACCATGGAAGTGAAAGCGAAAACGGTCCTCTTCGAAAAGGAGAAAGGCACCGGGAACACCGTGGAGTTGGGCGAGGTCCAGGCCCAACTGGACCACGCTGGCCAACATCACCGGCCGCGGCAACATTTTGACTGCAACCGGTTCCGGGGCCGGGATTGTGCCGCAACGCTTTTGTCGCGCGGGGGCAGCGCCGTGATTTCGGCGCGCCTGGCTCTTATGGTCGCGACTTGCGTCGTCGGAGTCGCCGTGCCTGCCGGCTCACCGCCGCCGCCCGGCGCAGCCGTTGACCTGGCGGCTTTGCCGGCGCTCAAAAGCGGTGTCCGCGCTTACCCGACGCCGTTCATGGCGGTGGCGCGCACACCGTCGGTCATTCCACCGATGCCCGCCGTGTTGGACATCCAGCACAACCAAGGCTGCCTGGCTGGATTCTCGGGGTTCGTGGATGAAGCGACCGGGCAGATCGGCTTTCCGGGCTACGGCAACTTTACAATTCTCCGTGTCGCCTTTGACGACGACAAGCTCGCATTGCTCGTCAACTTCCCGTATCCGTACGGCCGCAAAACGCGCGAATCCGTGTCCGACCCGAATGCTGAGTTGCTTTCCGACGATGTGTTCGAGGTATTGATTGATCCCCGGGACTCGAGCGGCCGCTCGCGCGGACCGGTGTATCGAGTGATCGGCAATGCCGCCGGCGTCTGTCGCGTCGATCAGGACTTCCCGCAGGTCGGCCAGTTCCATCAATCGTGGCAGCCGCAAGTCCGCTATGGCACGATGAAGTGGGACCCGATGCAGGTCTGGATGGGCGGCGTGCAGGTTCCGTTTGTCGCGTTGGGCGGCGCACCGGCTGAGGGCGACGTGTGGGGCGTGCAGTGCGCCGTCCGGTATGCGAATCCAAAAATCACCGCCATCTTGTCGCCGGCGGATTCGTTTACGGAGACCGCGCGTTTTGCGCGTCTTCGTTTCGATCGCCAACGGTGGGCCAACTACAACTGCAATGGGCTGAGCGAAGGCGAAATCAAGAACGGCACCTTCTGTGTCGGCGGGATTGTCGCCAGCAGCAGCAGCGAGCCCATGCCGATGGCGCTGAACGTCCGGCTGAACAAAGCCGGCAATCCAATCGGCGAGGGCAACCGGGAGTTCACGGTCGAACCCCTCGCGACTTACGGAGGCGTGCCGGCGCTGCGCCTCCCCAGCGCCTTGGCCACGGACACGGAACGCGACACGGTCGGACGGATTACGGTCACGGACAAGAAGTTCGACGCCGTCATCTACGATCAGTTTGTGCCCTATTGGCGGCCGGCCGCCGGGGAGCGGGATTGGCTGAAGCAACGTTTCGCCAAGGAGTTCACGTTTCATGCCGGGCCTTATCCGTCCAAGGGACTGTTTGATTACGCGATTGATTGCCAGACCCTGATGGAATCCATTGCCGACGCGCACACGGTGACGTTGACCATCCAACGCGACGGCCTCGGGGTTTTCGCCCGGACCAACGGCCTGCCCAAGGGCGGCAAACTGGACGGCACGCTTTCCGTCGGCGAGATGCCGGACGGCGCGAAGTACCTGCTGACGGCCGCCATCAGCGGCCGTGACGGCCAGGAGATCAGTCACAAGACCCAGACCTTTGAGCGCCGCGTGATGCCGTTCGAAACCGCGCCGCGCGCAGGCCTGAGCGATGTTGTGGTGCCGCCGTTCACGCCGCCGGTCATTGAACGCAACGCAATTTCGGTTTGGGGGAGGACCTACCGGCATGGCGAGTCGGGGTTGCTGGAGAGTTTGGCGGCCGCCGACCATGAAATTCTTGCGCGGCCGGTGCGGTTCGTGGCCGGGAGCACGCCGCTGCTGGGCGGCGAGGTCACGCTCAAGAAAGCCGGCCACGGCCAAGTGGCTTACACCCAGCGCTTTGCCGCCGGGGGCGTCGCGCTGAACGTGACCGGCGAATTGGATTACGACGGCTTTTATCGGTTTCACGTGAACTTTGGGCCGGAGAAGGAAGCCGTCGCGTTGAACGAGCTTCAATTGGAGATTCCGTGGCGGGCCGAGAACGCCGTCTTGATCGAGACCGCGCGCGACTGGTCGGGGAGAGAGGGAGACAAGTGCCTGGGATTTCTGGACACCCGGCCGGGACGGCTGTGGGATTCCAAAACATTCACCTACCAAGAGCGCGACCGGAAGGGAAACATGCCCCCCTTTGTGTGGGTGGGCGATGACGAACGCGGCCTGGTGTTTTCTTGCGCCTCCAATCAGGGCACTCACAATGACGACGCTCGGCCCGAGGCGGTGCTGGATCGCGCAGGCGACGAAGTCGTGTTGCGGGTGTGGCTGGCCAACAAACCGCTTACGCTGACCGGCCCGCGCCGATTCGAGTTCGCGCTGCAAGCGTCCCCGTTCAAGCCGATGCCGGAGAACTACCGGCTCTGGCGCACCTCTCCGCGCTACGATCGGCACGTCGGGACTTACCAAAAGAATGGACGCTACCTCGCCCAGGGTTGGGGACTCGGCAACTATTACCCAACCTACGGACGGTTTCTGGACTTGGCCAAGAACAAGCAAATGCTCGACAATTCAAGAAAACGAGCCGGTTGGGACGTCATCTGCGCTTCAGCCTCGAGCACCTCCGAATGCGGCGGCACGCCGGAGTATCTGCAGTTCTGGCACGAATGGGGCAGCCGGTTGGGGTGGTGGGACCGGTCGAAGCTCGATGCGGTGCCGGGGTGGGTCCGGCAACTGGGCTTGACCGACCCGCGCGTGATGGTCGAGTCAGCGTCGAACACCAGCGATTCCAATCGCGATTACCGGGCCTGGTGGCTCAACGAGGTCGTGACACACTGCGGTGTCGCCGGCCTTTATCAGGACAATCCGCCCTTTCAGTACGAATACGCGCCGGCCGTCGGGTACGGTTATACTCGCGACGATGGCGCCAAGGAGCCAACGTGCGCCACTTGGAACCAGCGGACGTTCATGAAACGCGTGGCGACTTTGATGGTCGAGAATGGCGTCAAGGACTCGCCGTACGTCTATGCGAACCTGATTGACGCCTCCCAACCCGGACGCAGCTTCTGCCGAAACGTTCTGTATGGCGAGTACGACTTCTCCGACAAACTTTCGCTCGTCGCGATGCGGGTGTGGCTCTCGAAACAGTGGGGCTACCAATTCAGTTGGCTCTGCCAGGAACCGCCCAGGGGCGCCACGATAAAATATTGGCGCGCCCTCGACAGCCGGTTGTTCCTGGTCGACTGCACCGATTTCAGCCGGGCCGACACCGCGGACATTTATCTTCGCTGGTGGGCCGCGCTGGACGCCTTCTGGCTCGATGACCCGAGCGTCGTTTGGCATCCCTATTATCGAAACTCGGCTCTCAAATCCACCGCCCAACCGACGACGCTCGTTTCAACCTACACCGCCCAGGGCCGGGCGTTGTCCGTGATTTCCAACCAAGGGCAAACCGACACGGTTGAAACCGTCGCCTTCCAAGATCCCGGCCTGAAGCATTTCTATGATGCCGACACCGGCGAAGCCATCGAACTCCAGGATGGAGCCCTGCGCTTGTTCGTGGCGGCAAACGATTTTCGCGTCGTCCTCGGGTTCACGGCACCCTGGAAATTCGCCGCGCCGGACTCGCCGGCGCAGTCCACGCTGGATCGGCGCGTAACGGTCACCGCACTGGCCCGGCAACTCCTGGACAGTCCCGCCCTTCAACGGGTTCCCAACGGGCACCGGCTTTACGAGGCCTGGTTGGGACGCTTCGTCGACGCCATGCAGGCGGACACCAACCAATTCGTCTATCTCGACCAGAAGGCGTGCGCCAGCGCAGATATCGGCGCGCCTGCGGTCCGCAAGGCGATTCTCTTCGACAAGAGAACGCGGGCACTCCTGGCAGTCTATTACAATCCCACCGACACCGACCGGAGGGTGCCGGAAACGGTGCGGTCGGCATTGACGGCGCGGGCGGGCTACGAGGGTCACGCCTGCATTCTGGAACCGGTCGAAGGTTACTCGCAATGGAATGTCCTCGATCTCCCCGCGCGCGCCGGCAAAGTGGAACTGCTCTATCCCGACACCTCCGATTACAACGGTTCTCGACTCGGCCCCTACAGACTGGGCACGATGCTGGGCAACGCCTGGCGTGCCGTCGCGGCCCGCAAAGCGGAGATGGAACCCTCGCCGTAGATAAGCGCCATAATCGTCGGGAACGTCATCGGGTCGTTCCTACGCGTTGTCCGCCTGGGCGGCAGCGGGAATCGGCACACCCCGGTTCAGGCGCCCGGTCACGAAACTGGTGAGAGCATAGAATGTGTCTGCCAGGTATCCCTCGTACCCGCAGGGCGAACCATCCCAGCGTTTCCAGTCTGCCCCGTTTCCTACCCCGGCTGGGGGCACTCCGTTTTGAAAAAGGCCGTCTCGGTAGCCGCTCAGCATTCCCTCGAGAATCGCGTTGGCCTCGGTTCGCCGCGCGAGGGTGTACAAGGCCTGAATGTAGGCATAGGCATGGACACCCGTGGCCCCACCGTTTTGGTAAACCTGGAAGTCCCTGCCGGGTTTCACAATTACAGGTATTCCGCACATATCTTTGGGAGGTATAGCGGTCAGGTTGCCGGGCAAGCCATACTGAAAACAATTGTAGCCGACCTCCTTCATTTTTGCCTGCATCCGGTCCATAATGGCGTTCGCTTGCCGCTGGGTAACAATACCGTAGGCAGTAGCAATCCCGTTCACAAAGGTGAAGTAGTAGTCGTGCAGTTTGCCATCCTTGCTCCGCCAGCCGGCCAAGACCCCGGTAGCCGGGTTATAAAACGTATCGTAATAGCTCCGCCGGATCATCCGGGCGCGTTGCTGGTATTCCTTGGCCTTCCCGGTGGCCCCTAAACGTCTTTCCAGATCGGCCAGGCAACAATAGGCGCGGTACTGCAGCGCGGCGGCATAGGCATCTTTCCAACCGAAGGAGATGGCATCCCACCAGTTGCTGGAATTGGGGCCCAACCCGTCGTGGCCGGTTCCACTGACACCATCCATGCTGGATTCTGAGATGCCGTCCCCATCCCGATCGGCAGCCACCATCCTTTGGGAGTACAGCGCAAGATGTTCATGATGTTGACGGAGCCACGCTTCGTCGTTGGTACCCTGGACATAGTCCCACGCGGCGATGATCATTGACGGATCGGAATCCACAAACCTGGCGGTATCGACGTCATACCTTGCTACGCCCGCAAAATAGGATTCCAGACTGGTCCTGATGACATCCAGGGCGCGGAAACCATCGAAGAGCGGCGGGGTGAACAAGGCCTGATCCGCATACATATACAGGCACAGAGCACAATTGTCACTGACACTGTTGTTGGACAGCACGCCGAGATCCGGCCGGAACTGGAAGAGGTTGAGCCATGCGCGCCTGACTCCGAGCAGAGCCGGATCTGATTCCACGGTCTCCTTCTCCGGGTACACCTCCACGGCGCACAGGTCCAACTCAATATGCTGGCGGCCGCTTCTCTGCACGCCACCGCCGATTGGCTCCCAGCCCTGCCGTACCGCCAGTTGCAGTTCTCGCGGCGCATCGCGGCGGTATAGATCGATCCACTCGAAGGGTGTGTGGCCGAGTAGTTTGCGGTAGCGAGGGCCGAAGCTGAACACCAAGGCGTCCGCACCTTTTGCCCGCAAAAGCAGGCTGCCATGGTCAGGGAAGTGGAGGAGGACCGGAAACTGAAGCTCGCCACGGGCCTTGAGGCGGCCTAGCGGACTGGGCGGAGTAGCCTCGGGGTCGAACAACATCCGTAACGGTGAGGCTTCGGCGGTCTCGTAATCGTGCGGTATGGTTCGGTCGATCGCCACCCGGAGTCGATCCGGCTTGACCGTGAAAACAAGGTCCAGAGTCTCGAGGCCGCCGAGGCGAATGTCTGTGTACCTGAAAACGTCGCCGGCGCGTGAAATCTTAAACACGGGCCTGGCCGCATCAGGCCCCTCCCGCGCGACTAAATCCACCCCTTGGGGCGGTCTCAGCAGGTTGCGGGACAAACGCCCGGACCCGGCGGCATCCAACGCCAGAAACGACACGCCCGGACGATGCAGGGGAAAGGATACCTTCAGCCAGCGCGAGGCATAGGTCACGTCCTCGCCGGTCTCCCTAACGATTACGCCAGAAATGGGCGGCTGGGCGAAGGCGGTCGCAGATGCCGCGACCAGACCGGCCGCGGTGCATTTCAGAAACTCCCTCCGTTGCATGGATGTCCTTTCCCGGCAGGGACCGCTCGTGGCTGAGCGGCATCCGCCATGCATGACTGCTTTCGTGGCGAAGTTCGACGTCCCATCGGGTGCTTTCATACTTAAATGCGGTAGTGTGTTATTCGTCGACGGCGGACGCGGAGACCCCAGGCGGGGCTTCGAGCCGGTTGCCTCGGAGACGCAGTTCCACCTCCCGGGCGCTTTGGCCGGAAGGCGTTCGTTGCTGCGTGCGTGCAGTGTTGGCTTGCAGAAGGGGTTGTACCTCCCGGGCGCCAGCGTCGCTGGAGGCGCCCAGGTGGATGGCGAGCGGCTTGGATGATGACGCCCGGGCCGTCGCGCGGAACGAACGAAGGAAGGCCGCGCTCCAACGGATGGTGTTATCTTCCAGGGCTCCGGCAAGGTAGGTGCGACCGCCGGTGGTTTTGGCGTAGGTTTCGTCGCCCACGATGATGGCGACGCCCTGGCGGGAGTCTTCGCACAGATTGTGATCGACCATCAGGTCAAACATCGGGCTTCGCGACCAACCCCATAGTCCAGGGCGCTCGGTGGCGCAGGGACAGATGCGCAGCGCCTCACCGCCACCGAGCAGGCGGTTCTCGGCCAGGCGCAGGTTCCAATGATTGCCTGCCAGGACCATGAGCGACGAGCCGCCACGCCGGGCGTCAATGGTGTTACGCTCCCAGGCAAGGTCCGTGAAACCATGAGCGATGGAGATAGCGTAGCCGCCCCCCCACAGCGCCTCCGGCAGCGGCTGCTGCAGCAGGAAGGCGCTGGGCGCGAGAGGTTGGGCGATCCTGAAATAGTGGCCGGCGTGGGGGCCGCTGAGGATGGAGAGGATGCAACCCGGCTCGACCTGCGAGTAAATCACCAGGGGGATTTGCAGGATCCAGCCCGCCGCCGAGATGCGAGCCGGGTATCCCTCATAGTTGAGCCGATACGATTCGGTTAGCATGATTTCAGGCGCGTTCGGATTGGCCAGCTTGTCGTCGTCTTTCATGCCGATGTTCTCGACACGGTTGTCAGACACGGCGATATGGTCGCCGCGCTGCGTGAGCACCAGGAATCTCCAGGTCTTGCCGCAGGGGGCGACCGGAGCAAGGTGGTTGCGCGCGACGGTGAGGTCGTGAACGTAGTGGGCGGCGAAAGCATCCCACGCGACCGCGCCGGGCATGGCCCCGCGATAAGTATTATCGGAGATTTCCCAAGGTCCGTTCATTACATCGATGGTTCCGCCGCGAAAGGTGTTGCCGAGAATACGACCGCTGGTGGCCGCGCCAAAGCCCATCGTGAAATAGTTGCACGGTTCGGCCTGCCCGGGCTCCGGCAAAGGCTCAACCGGGGCAGAGTCGATGTCCAGCCCTGTGACCACCAGGTCTGCGAGCGGGTCGGAGCGTCCCGAAGCGTCGGACTTGCCGGGCACGGCGTGGAGGACGGCGGCTTTGCCATAGCCTGCCTGCCAGCGGACCGGCCCGGCGAAGCGGATCGTGAAGCCATCCAGCGTCGTGTTGCCGGCCGAGATGCGAATTGCGTCAGGCCACTCCGGCGATTCTGGCGGCTGGGAGAACTCCAGGATCGCTTCCCGCGGGCCGGCAATCGTCACCGGATGATTCAGTACCAGTGGCGCCTTGAGTTTGTATCGGCCGGCGGAGAGCCTCAGATGGCCGAAGCGATCGACCAGATCGCTCAGAACCTCGTCGGGGTGGGCCGCGATCGACGACTCGGCGGGCAACGGGCCGCGAAGATAGGGATTGCATCGCTGGCCGGGGAAACTACAAATAGCGGTCTTGACGGCGCCTGTGCCGATGCGTAACAACACTCGCAGCATCATGCGCGAGCCAGCTTCGTCCCGGAACGGAGGCAGGTAGAGGTCCGCCGCCAGACTATCAGGCCGCCTTTGGAGCGTCAGCGGGAGAGCGCCAAACCGCGATTGTGCCGAGTTGCGGCTGCTCTCGTATGGCTCGAGCCGGAACAAGCCGAATTTCTCCCGTTCCGGGGGATCGTCGAGGGTTCTCAACCCGCCCGTCGCCATCCCATAGAAGGCGGCCTCGGCTTCCGGGAGGCAGAACACCCAATAGCCGCCGCACGGATCACTGACTGCGACGGCTTCAACGACCCCTTCCTTGGGCAATCCGTCGAGTTCCAGGTGGATGTCACCGCGACGCGTGAGGTCATGGCCATCCTGGCCCACCCAGTTCACGGACAGGGACTGCGACAGGCCGGCGTCGAGCGTGAATTCCGGCGGACGAGGCATGGGCAGGGCGGGGTCCGTCGAGCCGGCGTTTAGGTCAACCCTTTGGTGGCGGCCGTTGGCGTACTGAATCGTCAGCGTGAGCTGCCGGTCGCGGAGGTCGGAAACCGGGGAGAAGAAGAGGCTGGCTTTCGAGGCGTCCTTCGGGTCCCAAGCCAGTTCGGCATTGGCCAGGCGGTCGCGATTGTTGCCGCACTCCCAACGGCCCGAATCGCCGGCGTCGATCCGCAAAGATCGAATCTCAAGCCGCTTGGATAGCCCCGTCAGATCGATCCGGGCATCCTGGAACCCTTCGGGTCCGACTGCCGGGGCCGGCCCGGTCAGGTCGTGGCCATCTTGACCGAGCCAATGCGCCTGGAGGATCGCCTGCGGCATGAAGCGGTTGGGATCCGAGCGGCCACAGTGGGCGTTGAGATGAGCTTTGCGTCCGCTGGCATATTCCAGATCGATGTCGAGATCAAAGGCGGTATCGTCGTGCGTAGGCTCCAGGAAAACGTCGGCGGTCTCGGACCGGGGTTCACGGAGCAGTTGGGCCCGGAAATGACGGGTGGGTTGCGGTTGCGTCCAGTAGCTCCAAGCCCCGCCGCCGAGGCGGGTGAAGGTCACGGAGCTGATCTCCTCGTCGGCAGGAAGGCCTCTCAGGCACAAGTGCAAGTCCTGGATATCGTTGGGGCTGAGTTGGCCATCGGTGGTGCAGTAGTCGTGGCCGTCCTGGCCGAAATAAACCGCCTGGACGGCCGGAGCCGAGGCAGGAGGAGGCGCGCTCGAAAGCGAATCGGCGGCTGGGATGGTGAGCGCAAAAGTGAGTGAGATGATGCCGACTCTAAGGAACATAATATGACATTGATTGCGTTAACCGGCAGCCAGCCTACCCGTTCCAATCAAGGGTCGCCTTTGGGGGGTTACGCCGGCCATCCGGGACGAGAGGCGGGCGCGACGAATTCGTTTGCGTCCGGGTCGTGGGTCACGCGAGCGGCTTGGGCATCCCATTCCAGTAGCCGTCCCGTCCGCAGCGCCAGCGAGCCAAGCAAGGCCATTTCGGTCATTTCCGCGCCGAAGTCCAGAGGACAAACGGTGCGGGCCCCGGTTTTGCAGGCCCGAGTCCATTCGCCGTAGTGATCCTCGACTCGCGGCAGGGTCTTGGCGGGTTCCTTGAAGTCGCGGAACCTCTCCTCCGGCAGGAGGCAGCCGCCGGTAAAGCCATGGCGGCTCCAGACATTGCCGCCGCTATAACCGGCCAGGAGCTTGCCTTTTTCGCCGATGAACAAGAGGCCGCTCTTGGGCATCCGGAGCTGGTGATCCAGTTCAACCGGCCGAGGGGGCCGGAGGCCTCCGTCATACCAATGCACCTGCAGCGGCGGCAAGCCCCCACGGGCGGGGAACTCCCACGTCACCAGGTTCGCGTGCGACTGGCATTCCGGCGTCTCGACCGCTTGCGTCGAGACGCCTTCACACCGAAAAGAGCTGTAGCCGTAAATTGTCTTCGGGGCGCCGAGTTGCAGTTCCTTGAAATACGCGTGGAATGAATGGCAGCCCATGTCTCCGACTGTGCCACCGCCAAAATCCCACCATGGCCGCCATCTAAAGGGATGGTACGCCGAGTGATAGGGCCGGAACGGCGCCGGGCCGAGCCACAAATCCCAGTCCATCCCAGGCGGTGGCGTCTGGGCTTCGGCCGGGCGCGCCAGCGAGCAGGGGTAAACGGTGTTATCGGACCAGATGTGCAGTTGGTGCACCGGCCCGATGGCTCCGGAGCTCAACAGTTCGCCCGTGCTTCGGGCGCCATCGGTGCCGGAGGATTGGGCGCTGGTCTTGGTGACCAGGTGCTTGGCCTCGAGAACGGCCTGGCGGACTTTTCTGGCCTCACCGATGGTGTGGGTGACCGGCTTGGCGCAGTAGATATGTTTGCCCAGTTGCAGCGCGGCCCTCAAGATGACCCCGTGGGTGTGGTCCGGTGTGGCGATAATGAGAGCGTCGAAGTTCTTGGCCTCCTTGTCGAACATTTCCCGGAAATCATGCCAGCGGGTGGCCTGGGGGTATTTCTGGAAGACCTTGGCGGCGAAATTGTGGTCGAGATCGCACAAGGCGACAATCCGCTCGCTCTGGCAGCCCTCGAGATAGACCCGGCCCATGCCGCCTATGCCGACGGCGGCGATTCTCAGTGTCTGGCTCGGCGCTTGATAGCCCTCGCCTCCCAGGACCTGACGGGGAACGACCAAAGGCGCAAGCCCGCCAATCGTTGCCAATCCCAGGCCGCGGGTCAAGAAGCTGCGCCGGGACAGCGCAAACCCGGCGTTGTTCCTTGGGTGTCTGGTTGGGTTCGCTCGGCGTTGCGAGTGTTTCGAGGTCATCGGTAGAATCCCCCTTTGGTCACGAGCATTTGGTTACGGGTCAGCCGCTGGTTGGAAACGGAAGACGAAGGCGTGTTGGCAGGGCGGTGTCTGGACCACCGAGGCCGGAACTTTGATGGTCGTAGTTCCAGCCATCCCGGTTTCCCACTCGAGGGGTTTGCGCACCCCGAGCAGATGCACCTTTGAGCCGGGTTCAGGCCGGAGCGAAGACAACCTCACCTGATCGGGCAGGCCATCGCCCTCTTTCTGCGTCACGTAAATCGCATACGCCTTCCGGTCCTTCCGCGTGAAGACCATCCGACCTTGCCGGGACGGGGCCACGGGCCGCGTCCCGTAGATGGCTTCGCCGTTGACCTTCAGCCAATCGCCAATTTCTTTCATCCTTTGCTGCGCCACGACCGGCAGAGTGCCGTCCGGCTGCGGCCCGACGTTGAGCAGGAAATTTCCACCTTTGCCAACGATGTCCACCAGCAGACCAATTAAACGGTGCGTCGATTTGTAATTGTCGGCCGGCTTGAACGACCACTGGTCTCCCATGGTCAGACAGGCCTCCCAGGGGTAAGGCAAAGGCTTATCGGGCACCTCTTGCTCCGGGGTGCGGTAATTCTCGTATCGCCCGCCCACGGTGCGGTCCACCACGATGAGACGGGGTTGGTGTCGGCGGGCCATGGCCACCAGTTTGTCCATTTGGATGTCCTGCGCGGGTGGACGCACCTGGCCCGCATCGAGCCACAGGATGTCAATCGGACCATAACCCGTCATTAACTCCTCAATCTGGCCGTGGGTGAAGGCGACGAACTTCGCCCATTTCTCCGGCTGCGCCAGAGTGTCGTAATTTGGATTGCGCGTGGTCGCCGGGGCGTCCGGACTCCAGTAGTACGGGCTGTGCCAGTCGGCCTTCGAGAAATAGGCCCCGATGGCGAAGCCCTGCTTCCGAAAGGCCTGGAAAACTTCCCGCACAACGTTGGAGCGCGCGTCCGTGTGGAATGGGACCTGCGGCGCCGTAATGCGGAAATCGGTCAGCCGCGTATCGAACATGCAGAAGCCGTCTTCGTGCTTGGTCGTGAACACTACATATTTCATGCCAGCCGCTTTGGCCGTCTTTGCCCACTGGCCCGGAACGAAGCTGGTTGGATTGAAGGACCCCGCCAGCGCCACGTAGTCTTGCTTGAATCGCGCCAGGTCCTTTCCCCGTTCCGTCCAGGCTTTCAGATCATCCGGCCGCGCCCATGTGTCCACCTCGGACAGCGGCCACGACTCGATGCAGCCCCACTGGCTGTAGATCCCCCAATGCATCATGAAACCGAATTTGAGATCCTGGAACCGCTCCAGCCGCTGCTTGAGCCATGGGTCCGGCGCGGCTTGGGAATACTCGGCGGCGGCGGCCTGCAGCAAGCCCATGAGACCGAGCAGGCTCGCCAGCAAACGGCTCGGCGAGGCAGAAGGTACAACGCCCGAAAACCGAATCGGGTTCAATCGAATGTGCCTATGCACTTGGTGGTCTAAAAAAGGCGGTCGGGACTTGCGCCCCGACCGCCGCACGAACTCATTTGTCACTCCCTCGTTTCGGCTTCATCGGCTACTGAGCCAATACCCGATAGAATTGTTGAGCGGCCGTTGGGGAGAATTTGTACGGCGAGGCGGCGTTGTTCGTCGTCCAGGGCCCGGTGACGGCAGGTGCTTGGAGGAGCGTGCCTTGGGGCCACTGCACCTGCAATTGCCCGTTGGCGGCACGCTCAATGGTCAGCGTAACGTTGGGCACCACCACGCCTTTATAGATGTCCATTATTTGGGCTGGCGTCAGCGTGGAGTTGAATATCGCCACTTCGTCAATCGTGCCGATGAAATTCAACGCGCCGTTGCCACCACCGTCACTGCCAATCAGGGTGACGCCCTGGAAGGCCTGGTTGGTGTGGGTGTAAACGTTGGTCGCAGTGGTCTGGCCGTTGGCATTGATCACGTACAGGATGGCATTTGAGGGCGCCACCGCCAAGGCCACGAACGACCACTGGTAGGAGGGAGGCACCAGTTTGGGGTTCCAGTCCCATGTGCCTGGGTCGTTATTATTCCACGTGTAACTCAAGCTGCCGGAGGTGTTGAAGCCCAAGCCGGCCGTCGTCCCACCGCTGGAAAACACCAGTCCGCACTGGCCTTCCGGGCTGGCGTTTGGCCAGATCCACGCGGTGATCGTCACTGTATTGGTGTTCAAGTTCAACGGCGGAACGGTCACATACGCATTAGGGACTTCGTAGGCGGTTTGCACCGCTGTATTCGTGGGCTCAAATATCGAGAAGCCGTCCGACGGGAGTGGCCCCGGGACACCATTGACACATCCGGCCCCATAAACCGCGTTAAACCCGTCGCCGGTGAAATCGTAGGCGATGACGCCACCCGCAGAAGCGTCGTTGGTCTCGTTGAAGCGCCAATAGGCCAGCGGCACGTCGCTGATGACTGCGCCCCAATAGGTGCCATTAACCGGCGCGGTCACCGTGAGCGTCGCGGCCGGGCTCATGTTCGTGCCCAGGGCGTTGGCCGCCACGAGCGTATAGCTGCCGCTGTCGCTCACCTGCAGATTGGCCAGCGTCAGCGTCTCGGTCGTGGCCCCGGCAATGTCCACGCCATTATGCTGCCACTGCATGGCAATCGGCGGACTGCCCGCCACGCCGGCCGTGAAAACTGCGTTGTAGCGGGTGTATCTCGCGAGCGAGGCCGGCGCCGGCGGCACCGGGAAAGTCGGGGGTGCAGGCGGATTGACGGTGAGCAATAGCTCCGCGCTGGTGGCCGAACCGGAGGCGTTGCTGATGACCACGTCGTAGCTGCCCGATTTTGCCGCGGTGGGATTCGCGAGCACCAGGGTGCTGTTGGTTTCCCCCAGGAGGCTGGCTCCGCTTTCGCGCCATTGATACTGATAGGGCGGGATGCCGGTGAGCAGAAGGGGGTCGAGACTGAGCGTGACGGTTTGCCCGCTATAGACGGTGTTCGAGGGCGAGGCCGTCAGGGGACCCAAAATAACCGGGTATTTGGGCAGTCCACGGAGCACCAGTGCGTTGATGTTGGCTTGGGTGTTCCATTCGCCTGCAGTAGCGCCGTTGCCTGCAATAGCGCCGGGACATTGCTCGATGATAATCTGACTGGTCGAGTTGGCGATGAAGATCCCGACCGTGTAAACGTTTTGACCCATCAGGAACACGTCCGAGACATTGGCCGGGTCGTTCGGGTCCTGGAAGTAGGCCTGCCGGAGTCCAACTCCGAAACCGACCTGGCGCTCGTCCACCGCGAACAACTGCGCCGAGTAGAGATTCCCCGGGGTCAGCCCGTAAATTTCGATGGTCTTGGGCCCGCAATCCCAGTTGAATGCGGCCAGGACCGTGTCGAAGGCGGCGTTGGTCGTGTAGGTCGTGCTGCCGGTGTTGAAGATGCCGCACCCGGTCGCGTGGGCTACCGACTCGTCGGACATAAAATCGATGCTCGTGCCGTTGGTCAGAGTAATGGTCACCGTTGTGTTTGTAAGACCGAAGGCTTCGGCTCCGATGAGGGTGCCGGGTTGATCCAGCCCGTAATCCGCCGTCGTGGGGATGGCGTTAGTGTGATTCCAGGTGAATTGCAGCGCCGGGATCACCGTCACCGTCACCGGCGGGGTGTTGGTCGTGCCGACGAAATTGGAAGCGGCCAGCGTGTAACTGCCGGCGCTGGCAGGCTGAATGTTGCTGAGAACCAGCGTGGCGTTGGTGGCGCCGGCAATATTGACGCCATCCTGCTGCCACTGGAAGGTAATCGGCGGACTGCCGCTCACGGTGGCTGCGAATGTCACCATGTCCTGGAGGAACAACGAGCCCGCAGGCTGCGTCGGCTCCGAGGTGAAAATCGGCGCCGAGGGCTGAATGATCGTCACGGCGATGGCCGGGCTAATGCTCGAACCGGCGCTGTTGCTCACCATCACGTCATAGTTGCCCGACTGGTCGACGGTCGTGTTCGTCAACACCAGCGTGCTGTTAGTAGCTCCGGAGAGGCTCTTCCCGTCTTTGATCCACTGGTACTGATAGGGCTGGGTGCCGCTGATCTCGCTGACCGCGAGGGTCATATCGTACCCGGCCAAGAGTTCGTTGGTCGGCGACGCGGTCGGCGTAGCCCAAACCAGGGGCGCCGGGGTCAGCCCGTAGAGCACGAGCGCATTCATGTTGCCGGCGTTGCCGTTGGGCAGATTCTCGATGATGGTTTGGTTGGTGCTGTTGGCAGTGAAGATCCCGATCACGAAATCGTTGGCGCCCATCGTGAAAGTTGCCGAGGCGTTGCCGGGGTCCATCGGATCGGAATAATAGGCGGTCCTGCCGTTTACCCCACCGCGGTTGTCCAGCGCGAACAACTGGGCGGCGTATAGGTTCCCAGGGGTCAAGCCGTAGATCGTGATTTTCTTGGGCCCGCCATCCCAACTGGCGCCGTTCAGGACCGAGTCAAAGTTCGCATTGCCGGTGGTGGCGGCGGTGCCTGCGGGATATGCCCCATAAAAGGTCCCCTGACCGGTCACACTGGCGACCGAGTTGTCCGCCAGGAAATCAATGGTCGTGCCGCTGGCCAGCGTCACAAGCGCCTCCGTTCCGCCAAAGGCCTCGGCTGTCAGGCTAGCGACGCGCTGATTGATCGTGGCGTCAGCGGTCGTGATCGGCGTGGGCGGAAACCAACTGAACTGAATCGAGTCAATCACGGTCAGCGTGACCGGCGTGGTGTTCGTGGTGCCCAGCGAGTTGGAAGCCATCAGGGTGTACGTGCCTGCATTGGTGGGATCAATGCTGCTGAAAACCAGCGCGGCATTGGTGGCCCCGGGGATGCCGGCGCCGTCCTTCTGCCACTGCAAGGCAATCGGCGGACTGCCGATGACCCCGGCGGCGAGCGTGATGGTGTCTTGAAGGAAAAGCGAGAGGGGCTGTGCCGGCTCCGAGGTGAGCAATGGCGGGGAGGGCGGCGTGATCGTCACGGTGAGCGCCGGGCTGGTGCCTGAACCGTAACTGTTGCTGACCTCGACGGCATAATTGCCCGATTCCCCCACGGTGCTGTTCGTCAACACCAGGGTGCTGCCGGTAGCTCCATTGAGGGGGCCTCCGTCTTTGAGCCATTGATATTGAAAGGGCGGCGGGCCGGTGACCTGGACCGAGAGAGTCACCGTGGTCTCGCCAAACACTGTGTTGGCAGGCGAGGCCTGCGGGGTCTGGGCCCGAGGCGAAGCGGCTGCCGCGCTCGTCGTATAGACGACCAGGTCGTTGATGTTGGCCGCGTTGGAGGGAAGGAGTTCCTCGATAATGTCCTGAGTATTGCTGCCGGCAACGAAGGACCCCACCACATAGGCGTAGTCACCCATGCCGACCACGGCCGAAATATTGTTTGTATCGCTCGGATCCACGAAGTAGCACTGCCTGCTTTCGCCTACGCGGGCGTCCAAAGCGAACAACTGCACCCAGTACGAAGCTCCCGTGATCAGATTGTAGAGGGTGATTTTCTTGGGCCCGCAATCCCAGTTAAATTCGTCCAGGGCGCTATCGAAGGCGGCGTTGCCGGTCGTCTTGCCGGCCCCAAACCAAGCGCCGGTTGCGGTGCCGCAGCCGGTCGCGCTGGCCACCGAGTTGTCGGCCTTAAAATCGATGGTCGTGCCGTCGGTCAACGTGACTACCTTTTCTGTCGTCCCAAAGCATTCGGCGCCCGCAATGAAAGCGGTCTGGCCGAGGACTGTTTGGGGATCCAGCGTGGCATCCGCCGTCGTAATCGCGGCGGGGTTCGCCCAGGTAAATATGGCCGCCCCCGCCGGGGTCGGGCCGGCGCAACTGGCGATGAGGCCGAGCAGGGCCACAACGGACGGCCACCGATGGCTGCGTGGCGCAGCCGAGGATTGTATGGGTAATGGCCACGGCCAAAACCGGAGCATTGAGGTTGGCGTTTTCTTCATGGATTGCATGGGGTTGATGTGGTTGTGGTTGTGGATGTGGATGTGGATGTGGATGTGGATGTGGATGTGGTTGTGGATGTCAAAACGCTGGGACAGACTCTAATTAAGGGTTGATCTGGCAGGGCCATGATTGGGCAATAAACAGGCAATCGTCCGGGGCTTGAAAGGCCTTGGGCGTGTTGCCGTATTTGTTCGGATCCATGCTCGCGCAAAAGGCGATAAAGGCTGCATTCTTCCATTTGCGAGTCGAGGCGTGCGCATCGGCCCAACTGAAAGTGCTGGCATTGCCGTGATAGCACGCCCCGGAGTCCTCGAACTCGGAACCGACGAACTTGGGCACCGTGCCTGCGGGCTGGAACATCCAGGAGTCTGCGTTCTCTCCGCGCGGGTCGTTTTCCTCCACCCAGAGCAATCTCCCGGCCGGCTGCCTCAAGTCGGTCCGCTTAAAGAGCCCGCTGGTGCCATACTCGCCATTGAGACCGCCCACGCCCGAGAAACTGCCGAGGCTAAAGCCTTGGTTGAGGGGCCGGCTAAACCGGGGGTCAGTCGGGCAGTGAATGACCATGTAATTCGGGCAATACTTGAAGAGCGATCCCTGCTCGTACCCCGCCTGGACCGATAAGACGGCGGCCGTCCGGGGGTCGGTGCCGGAAGGAATGACCGCCGGTACTGGCGGGGTCGAGTAGCGCCAGGGCGGTTCTCCCTTCGAATTGAGGAACGTAGTGAAGTTGACCACTTTTTCATTGTTGTCATCGCAATACATGGCCCAAGCCAGGGCCATTTGCTTTTGGCCGCTCACACAGGAGGCCATGGCGGCCTTTTGCTTCGCCCTGGCCAGTGCCGGCAGCAGCATCGCCGCCAGAATGGCGATGATGGCGATGACCACCAGCAACTCGATCAAGGTAAAAGCCCCTGGGCGCTCATTGGGCCGATGGGAAACCCAACTGGATTTCGGTGCCCTGTCTCTCTTGTCTCTGCTCATACGTTCGGGATTGGCTCGACGGACCGGCGGTTCATCCGCTTATTCGAGATCCATACAGGTGCATCCTAGCACGGGCGCCCTAAGCGGGCCATGGCCATCCTTGACATTCACATGACTATCATTGACTTTTCTTCCGATGAAACCGCTTGGCAGGGCAAGGTCCCGCGTGAAGTCCGCTCCGGACTTTTTCTCCCCCCAGGTTTCGGAAGCTCGCAGGTTTTACCTGGACCTCAACCCGGCCAGGCAGGGCCGGCTCGTCGTCGCCTGCGGCGGTCTGGAGCGCGGCGGCCCTGATTATGCCATTCACCGCACTACTTTTCCCTTTTATGCCATCGAATATGTAGCGCGCGGACGGGGCACGGTCCAATTGCGTGGCCGCGCTCATGCGCTGGAACCGGGCTGGCTGTTTTCCTACGGTCCCGGCATCCGGCTTGACATCACCTCCGACCCGGCGGACCCGCTGGTAAAGTATTTTATCGATTTCAGCGGCCGCCAGGCCCTGCAACTCCTGCGGAGTTGCAGGCTCGCCCCTGCGGCCGTGGCCCGGGTCTTTCCTCCCGGCGAAATCGAGGGGTTGTTCGACGAAATCATTGACAGCGGCTTGCGAGGCACTCGGCATACGGCGGTTCTTTGCGCTAAATTATTGGAGTGTTTAGCTTTAAGGATCCTCGAGGCGCGCGCCCCGCTCAAAGGGCCGGGGTCTCTGGCTTTCAGCACCTACCAACAATGCCGGCAGCACATCCGGCAGCATTTTCCAAGGCTCCGCTCGCTCGAGCAAATCGCCCAGGAATGCCAGATCGATGGCGCCTATTTGTGCCGGCTATTCGGGCGCTACGACCACCAAAGCCCTTACCGGCACCTGATGCGCCTGAAAATGAACCGCGCCGCCGAATGGCTGCGGCAGCCGGGTTCGCTGGTCAAACAGGTGTCCGATAGGGCCGGCTTCACCGACCCATTTCATTTCTCGCGCGCGTTCAAGACCGTTTTCGGATTGTCGCCCAGGTCTTTCTGCCGGCTGCGATCCGAAAAACCGGGTTGACTGCCCGGGCCTTTGTTTATTGAATGCAGCGCCGGCGCGCTGGTGACCATCGGCGATGAGAGCAATTTGCCCATCGAGTTCCCTCGCCGGCTGTTGGAAGCCGGTTTGTGGACCCGGGTCCACGCCTATCACGAAGGCCACTGCACGATTCTGACCAAGCTCGGCCTCCTGGCGGACGATACGGCGGTGGATTTTGTCCTGGACAGCTTCCGCAAACTCGTCAAGCGTGAGGGCTGCAAAGCCAACCACTGGCAAAAAGAGACCTGATGAACACCGCGCAACGTCCCAAAATCGGGCTGCTTGCCCTCACCCTGGATTTGTACGAGACGCTCGCCCCGGCCCTGCGCGCCTCGCGTGAGGCCTGGGTCCGCAGCGCGCTTGTTCCCAGGCTCCAGCCGCAGGGTGACCTGCTTTTCAAAACGGCGGTCTGCCGGCGCGAAGAGATCGATGGCGTGGTGGCGGAATATGAAGCGGCTGGGGCCGATGTGCTGCTGGTTCTGTTGCTTACCTATTCCCCCAGCCAGCTCGCGTTGCCAGCGCTGGAGCGGACCCGGGTGCCGATCGTCATCTGGAACACTCAGGAGCTGCTGGCAGTGGACGAGACGTTCACCCTCGCTGCCATGATCGACAGTCATGGCGTGCACGGCACGCAAGACCTCGCCAATGTGCTCCTGCGGGCACGCGTTCCGTTTCATTATGTTACCAGCCACCCCAACGAGGAATCCGGCCTCTCGGAATTAGGAGACTTTTTCGCGGCCGCGGCGGCGGCACGACACTTGCGCCAGACTCGCATCGGCCTGCTCGGCTACCCCTTCCCAGGCATGGGGGATTTCGCCGTCGATACGACTCATCTGGCTTCGACCCTGGGCTGCTCCTGGAGACCTCTGAGCGTCGAGGAGTACATCAACCGTTCCACCACCGCCAGTTCCTCGGAAGTCATGGAGTTGGCCGAAGCCTATCGTCAGGCTTATGAGATTGCCACCGACCTCACCCAGTCTGACCTGGAGGCCACCGCGCGCGCGGAGTTGGCCCTTCGCGGCATGGTCTCCGATCAGCGGTTGGATGCGGTAACTTACCAGTTCCTGGCGTTTGGCGACGACGAGCGCGCTTCAACCTTGCCGTTCGTCGCTGCCAGCCGTCTGATGGCCGAGGGTGTTGGCTTCGGCGGCGAGGGAGACCTCATCGCCGCTGCCGCGACCGCGTTCCTCAACCGCTTGCAGCCGCCTGCCAGCTTCTCCGAGATCTTCACCATCGATTTTGCCGGCAATAGCCTTTTCATGAGCCATATGGGTGAGGCCAACGTCGCCATGGCCCGTCGCGACCGCAAAATTCCGCTCGTCGCCCGGCCGACTCAAATCACCCGCACCCGCGACCGCCAGCTCGCGCTGGTGACCAGTTTTGAGCCCGGGCCGGCCACGTTCATGGCTCTGACTCAAGGGCCCGGAGGCAAATGGCGAATCGTCGCCGCCCCGGTCCGGATCGCCGATTATGGTCCGTTGCCCGGCTTTTGCGTGCCGCATTTTAAACTGGAGCCGGGGGGCGATGTGCGCGAGTTTCTCACGGCCTATGCCATGGCCGGCGGCCCGCATCACAACGCGGTCTGTTTCGGCAACGCGCTTCGGCGCTTGCGCCTGGCGGCGGGTTTGATGGGCGCGGATTACGTTCAACTTTAGTCTATGGTTCTAGGCCTCGATCTCGGCACGACCAACGTGAAGGCACTGGTCGCAGACGCGGAGGGCCGGCCCGTTTCCCGCGGTTCCTGCCCGGTCCAGTTGTTTCGCCTGGGCGACGGGGGTGTGGAACAGGACATCGAAGACATCTGGGGCGCCACGCTGACTGCCATCGGTCAGGCCTTGAAAACCGTCAAGGCTTCCGCCATCCAAGCCATCGGGGTCTGCAGCCAGGGCGGCGCCATGCAAATGATCCGTCCCGACGGCCAGCCGGCCGGGCGGGTGATTAGCTGGTTGGACCAGCGCGGCCGGCCTTTCGATGACGCCCTGAACGCGGAGCTGGGGCGGGGGTGGTTTGTGCAGCGAATTGTCCACGGCGGTTCAGGGCTTTGCATCGGTCAGGTGCTGCGCCTCCGCCAGGAACATCCGGGGATGGTTGGACCGCCCAATCGAATTGGCTTCGTCGGGGATGTCATCGTTGGCCGATTGTGCGGACGCTCCGCACAGGATGGCACTTCGGCTGCGTTGACGCTTTTTTACAATCCGCGAAGCCGCGCCTACGATCCGGATTTGTTGAAGCGGTTGGACCTGCGCGCCAGCCAGTTTCCCGCGCTGTTGCCAGCCGGCGAAACTGCTGGAGGGCTTCGGCCGGAGCTGGCGAAAGCCACGGGCCTGCGCGCAGGAATTCCGGTTTCCCCGGCGGTTCACGATCAGTACGCCTCCGCCCTGGGCACCGGCGCCGTCCGGGCCGGAACGCTGATGGTGGGCACCGGCACGGCTTGGGTCCTCCTGGCCGTGGGCGACCGCTTGCCGGTCCCGGCCAACAATGAGAGCTTGATTTGCCATCACCTCGTGGCAGGGCTATGGGGACAAATTCTGTCGATGGTGAACGGCGGTTCGGCCCTCACGTGGGCACTCGAGATGACCGGCCTGACAGGCCGGGACAGGGCCGGGATCGACGATTTGCTGGGATCGTCGCCACCCGGCAGTGACGGGGTCTGGTTCTGGCCTTTCATGACACCCTTCGGCGCTTCCGGACTTGCGCCCGGCGCCCGAGGCCGGTTGGCCGGACTGCAACTGTCCCACCGCCCAGCCCACGTGCTCCGCGCCGTCGTCGAGGGGTTGGCTTACGAGGTGAATCGCCACCTGGATTTTCTGCGGCGCGCCGGCCAGCCAATCGATCAGCTCGTCCTGGGGGGCGGCGCCGCTGCCAGTGCTGTGACACCGCAGATCCTGGCTGATGTTGCCGGCCTCCCGCTGCGCTGCTTCGCGGCCAGTGAGGCCAGCCTGGTTGGCGCCACTATCCTCGCTCGGGGATTATTGGAGCCGGCTCAATCACCGGCCAATTTGGCCGACTCCATGAAACCCGCCTCCCGCTCGGTGCTGCCTGGCGGCAACGCGCCTTTCTACCAGGAGGAATATCGTCATTACCTTGCTTCTTTGCCCCTGTCTCAAGAATGCACGGCATGAACCAGGCGAATGTTGCCTCCAAATCAATGAAATCAGTCAAGTTCGGCATCATCGGCTGCGGCTTGATGGGCCGCGAGTTCGCCAGCGCTGCCGCCCGCTGGTGTCACCTGTTGAACCCGGTGGCGCGGCCGGAGTTAGTGGCCGTGTGCAACCGCAGCGCCGCCCCGTTCGAATGGTTGCGCGCGCATTTCCCTGGCATCCGCCAGTTCACCCACAGCTACCTCGATTTGCTGGCCAATCCGGAGGTCGAGGCTGTTTACATGGCCTTGCCGCATCACCTCCACCAGGAGGTCTGTTGCGCCGCCATTGCTGCCGGCAAACATTTGATGGCCGAAAAACCGCTGGGCCTCGACCTGCCCGCTAACCGCGCCATCGAAGAAGCCGCCGCGCGCAATCCTCAAGTCGTGGTTCGTTGCGCATCCCAATGGATCTTTTTTCCGGCCGCTCAACGCATCGGGCAGGCCATCGAGCGTGAAGCCTTCGGCCGCCTAATCGAGGTAAATGCCGGGTTCCTGCATTCCAGCGATCTGGACCCTGGTAAACCGATCAACTGGAAACGCATCATCGAACTCAATGGCCAGTACGGCGTGATGGGGGACCTGGGCATGCACGTTTGCGCGCTGCCCTTCCGCGCCGGATGGCTTCCGCGAAATGTCCGCGCCGTCCTGTCGGACATCGTAAAGGAACGGCCCGACGGCAAAGGCGGGCGCGTCCCCTGCCGAACCTGGGACAACGCGACGCTCCTTTGCGAAGCCGCCGATCCTGGCAGCGGCGAGCCCTTCCCGATGACTCTGAAGTTCCAGCGCATCTCCCCCGGCCAAAAGAATACCTGGTATCTCGAGGTGCTCGGGACCAAGGCGTCCGCGCGGTTTTCCACCCGCAACCCCAAGGTCCTGGAATGGCTGGACTACACCGGCGGCGAGCAGATTTGGGGTTGCGTCGAAACGGGCCATGAAACCGCCTGCCAGACCATCACGGGCCCGAATTTTGAATTTGGATTCCCGGACTCCATTTTGCAGATGTGGGCGGCATTTCTCCATGAATTGTCTTCCGGCCAGCCGCCCAAACGCTTCGCGGGTTGCGCCACCTTGTCGGAAGTTGCGCTGAGTCACCGGCTCTTTACCGCCGCCCTGGCTTCACAAAAGAATCAAACCGTAGAAAACGTGTGCGAAAATCCCGTACTGTCCGGAAACCGGCGTCGCTTGAATCCTCACTGATTTGACCTTTCGGGCCGCAACCTATAGAGTAAACGCATGGCGACGTTGACGCTTGAACTGCCGGCGCACAAGACGCAGACGGCCTTCAATCTGCGCCGTTGGGCCGAATTGTCGGCCGACCGGGAGTTGGCCAAGGTCGAAGGCCGCATCGAAACCGATCGGCACGGCCACATCATTATGAGTCCCCCTCCCGCCCCGAGTCATGGGAGTTTCCAATTGGAAATCGGCCGGCTGCTGTGGAACCTCCTGCCCCAGGGCCGTGTCTTGACGGAATGCCCGATCTCGACTGCCGACGGGGTGAAAGCGGCTGACGTCGCCTGGGTGTCGCCTGAGCGGATGAAGGAACTGGGGGAGCAGGTGTGTTTTCCCCGCGCCCCAGACCTCTGCGTGGAAGTCCTGTCGCCGGGCAA
>Ga0187849_1001412_pt1 | contig 26064 bp, 17 predicted proteins | sample June2016WEW_4_10_2_FD_132412 | JGI IMG/M metagenome (GOLD analysis project Ga0187849, IMG submission 132412) | Peatland microbial communities from SPRUCE experiment site at the Marcell Experimental Forest, Minnesota, USA - June2016WEW_4_100 | ecosystem: Environmental > Terrestrial > Soil >...
GGCGAAATAGCGATGGCTGTGAAGACGCGGCCTACTTCCACATGGACAAAAAGACCCCGTGGAGCTTTACTGCAGGTAGATATTGCTTTCATATTTTTTGATTGTCTAGAATAGGTGGGAGCCGCAAGGCAACCGTGTAATACCACTCGTTGAGAAATGTGAGGCTAACTTAATTCCGATGAATACTCGGAAAAGGAATGTTTTTGCCGGGCAGTTTTACTGGGGCGGTACCCTGCTAAATTGTAACGCAGGGACACAAAGGTTGGCTTTCCGCCGATGGAAATGGCGGTTCAAAGCGTAAAGGTTTAAGCCAGCTTGACTGCGAGGCCGACGGGCCAAGCAGGTACGAAAGTAGGTCTTAGTGATCCTCCAAAGCACAATGGGTGTGCTTGGAGCTTAATGGATAAAAGCTACCCCGGGGATAACAGAGTAGTCGCGCCCGAGCGTCCATAGCGACGGCGCGGTTCGCTACCTCGATGTCGGCTCATCACATCCTGGCGCTGAAGAAGGTGCCAAGGGTCGGTCTGTTCGCCCGTTAAAGTGATACGCGAGCTGGGTTCAGAACGTCGTGAGACAGTTGACCATAAACATATTATGGTGACAAGTTCTAAGCTGTCTTTACTATACAGACGTTTTTGAATCATTCTTGATTTTAATCAAGATGTAGAGGTTAGTATATTTTGTTATTACTAGGTATAGTCCCGAAACCAGTTCGGGATAAATCTGACTATTTGCTGGAAAATCCGTTGAATCTTGTGCTACTTAAAAAGTAATAACGCACCAAGTGCGGACAATCAGCAGGAAAGACCCTCATCCATTTATGGATTGGGTATCCTCAACGACCATACGTCAGACACTGAACGACTAAAAGGAGTCGAAGTGAAGATATGGCCTGATCCCGTGAGCGATCATGGGTTTGCCAAACCGGAGGGTTTGGGCAATGTAAAACTATTATGTCGGACTCTATCCTGTGGAAGCGTTGGAATCTTGAGGAGAGCTGGGGACAGTAGAAATTTGCTGCGCTGAAGAGTAATTTTCAGCGTCACTCTAGCCAAAATCGGTGAAATCCTGTAGCATCATTATGATGGTCCTATCTAAATACAGGACAATACCGAGGGAAGATGCCTCATATATTGCAGGTTTTTTTGATGGTGACGGAAGCGTTCGGTTGCAACTGCAGCCGAGAACTTCTTCCAGAACCGGATTTCGTGTTAGAACGATAATATCTTTTGCTCAAAAAACCGGACATGACAAAAGTCTTAAATGGATTCAAAAGAAGTTGGGGATTGGTTATATTTACAATCGACCGGATTCAATGACTGAGCTTAAAATCGAAGGCTTTGAATCAGTAGAACGTATTTTAACCATTCTTAGACCCTTTGTTCTTTTTAAGAAAAAGCATGTTAATCTGGTTTTGAAAGCAATTAAGGTATTAAGGAAAAATCCGGTGAATATAATTAAGATTGCAGAAATTTCAGATGAAATTTCGGATATTAATTATGCCACAACCAAAAAGCGATATACGACCAAGTTCGTAAAGGAATTTATGTCAAGGCATCCCCGTAACGACTGAGCCCGCAAGGGCGAGATGGAAAGCATTTCCATAATAAAGCTAGCTCCTTCGTCGCGTTTTGCAGCTTCGCTGTAAAGCCATGAGAAGGATGAAGGTATAGTCTAATCCCTTTAGTAATAAAGGAGCGATTGACGAGAGGACCTCCCTGGGGGAATCCCTGGTGTGCCGGTTATTGCGTCAGCAGTAACGCCGGGTAGCTACATTCCCAACGGATAACCGCTGAAAGCATCTAAGTGGGAAGCCAACTCCAAGATTAGGATTCCGTATTAAATCCCTGGCAGAATACCAGGTTAATCGGCAGGCGCTGGAAGACCCGTAAGGGTTTAAGGCTACCTGTACGAATAGATTGATTCTTGCGATCCCACACTTTTGGGACGCGACCTTCCTTAACTACATCAACAAAAAATTTTTCAAGGCAATGTTCTGGTGGTTCGAGCGATCTGGTCCCACCTGATCCCATTCCGAACTCAGAAGTGAAACGGATTAGCGCAGACGATAGTTCTCGGGCAACTGAGCGCGAAAATATGTCACCGCCAGAACAATGTCCTGAAAAAAGGAAATCTTCAAATTTTTGTGTTAAAATCGCCTCAATTGCATTTGCATACGCAAGGTTCTTTGTTATCTGAATTAATTTGAAAGGAGGAGAGAATGTGGCAGGATGTGGTTTCCATCGTTTGTATCGGCATACTTTATGTTCTTTATTGTCTAGCGGTTTTTGTCTTGGTCAAAAAGACGGTAGATCGGATACTTCGACACTTTTTTAAACTAAGCCAAAAAGGAGAATGACAATGGATGCCTCGATGTGGAACGGATTTGTGGTCGGACTGATCGGAACGATAGTAGGAGTTGTGGGCCTTGCCCTGAGATGGTCACCGGTCTGGGGAGCCATAGTCCTGCTGGTTTTGGGAGTGCCCAGCGTCATTTTTTGCGGCATGCCAATCTGGCGGGCGCTTTTCAGCTGGGTACATCACCCCAAACATTTATAACCTCTGTGAGACACCGCCTGTGAGGGTTTTTATTTATTATTAACCCAAGCAGGCGGATTTTTTTTGGTGTATAATACCTCAGTTACATAATGAAAGGCGGTAATGAATAGTGACGACAAAAACAACTTCAACAAAAGAGCGCTCTGAGCGTAAACCGGTTACCATGGCGGAGCTCCTCGCCCGTGCCAAAAACAAAGTTCAGACTTTTACAAAGGGGCAAAGGCTTTTGGGAAAAGTTCTTTCTATTTCTCCGGCGGCGGTGCTTTTTGACATAGGGGGAAAATCGGAAGGAATTGTAAAAGAAAAAGGCTATACCGACGCCAAGGAGTTTATTGACAGACTTAAAGTGGGGGAGAGCGTAATGGTAACCGTGCTTGTTCCCGAAACCCGCGAAGGAACCACTATTTTGGGACTTAAAGATGCAATGAAGGATGTTTCTTGGGTCAAACTTGAGGAAGCCAAGAAATCGGGGGAGGAAGTTCCGGTTCTCGGCAAGGGGGTTGGGACTCCGGGGTTTGTTGTTGATGTTCTGGGAATCGAAGGATTCATTCCGACGTCCCAATTGGGCCGCGAAATAACCGGAAATGCGCAATCCTTGGTCGGAAAATACTTTAAAGCCAAGGTTATGGAAGTTGATAAGATGAATAATAAAGTTGTTCTATCTGAAAAAGAAGTGTCGGAAGCAGGGAATATTGCTCTTGTTAAAGAGGCGCTGAAGAAGGTCAAAGAAGGGGAAATTTATGACGGGGTTGTGACAACAGTTGCTCCATTTGGAGCTTTTGTAAAAATCGAAGTTCCCGTTAAAAAAGAGAAAGTGGAAGTCGAAGGACTGGTTCATGTTTCCGAACTTTCATTCTCACGGGTTAATCTTCCGAGCGATGTAATCAAAGAAGGCGACAAAGTCAGCGTAAAAGTTTTGGCCGCTCACGAAGGGAAACTGGCGCTTTCCGTTAAACAGGCAATGAAAGACCCGTGGGCCGATGTTGAGAAAAAGTTTAAGCCGGAAGAAAAAGTTGCGGGCAAGATTGTCAGAATTTCCGATTTCGGTGCTTTTGTCGAACTAACTCCCGGGGTTGAAGGCCTAATCCATATTACCCAAATTCCTCCCTCCTTAAAGCTTTCGGTCGGAGCCGAAGTTAAATGCACGATTGAAGAGGTTAATATGAAGGACAAAAGGATTGCTTTGGGCCTCGTTCTGACTTCAGTTCCGGTGGGATACAAATAAAGCGGACTTCAATAGTATCTGATTGAATGTTAAACTTTAGTGGAATTTATGTCTGAAATTGTTCCTGAAGATGTTGCGGTAGGGTTTATGGAATCTAATGGCTCTCCGAGGGGATCGGAGCCGGTACTTTTGGATTGGGACCGCGACTCGGCTGTTTTCCATTGGCGGGAACGAGGAAAAGTCATAAAGGTTTATACCGGGGATTACGACAAAAAGCCAACTCCGTTAAGTGTGCTGGAATTTTATAAAGAAACCACTAATAGAGCTTCAGAATTGGCCGAGAAGGAAGATTGGACAGTGGAGCTTCCGGGTTATCAAGGAAAAATTCCGGTCAGAATCAATCCTATTGACAGCGTAGCTTGGACTGGAGATTTTAAATGTGGTGTTGCAGTTTCCAGGTTTATTGCCGGGTCAAGAGCAAACGAAGTATTTGCAACCACCGTGTTCGATCCTACTGAGAACGTAACCGGCCCCGATACATATTGGTGGGAAAAATCTCCAGGAACAAATCCAATAAGAAAATTTCTAATTTCAAGGGGTCTCATCTACCCCCACAAAGTCCACACCGCTCTTTATGGGTTTGATGAATTTGTTAATAGGAAACTGGGAGTAACAGGTGTCTTTATCGGGGAAAACAATTTTAAAGTTGTTTTTGATCCGGCCAGCCAAACTGCACCAATTAAATTAATTGCTACGGATCTTTGTGTGGATGTGATGAGTTTAAAAAGATCAACTTCAGTGCCGGTGGGATACAAGTGATATCAGCTTCGCTATAAACTTTTTTTCCAAAAAAAATCCGGTGGACACAAAGATTGTTATCAGTGTGCCCACCGGCGTGTGTGTTTGTATTAATTTCCCTCTTTGGTAATGGAAATGAAATCATTCATTTCCAGAATTTGAAGCGGAGTAAAGACCGACGGTCCCCAGGGATTGGGTCCTTGAGGATTGTAATCACTCATGATGTTGTTGCTCCGCTCGTAGAATGTATAGACGTTATTGCCGTTGCAGGTACCAACCTCGTAAAGAGGCGGTAGAGTCTTAAGCTTCGGCAAAGAGTCGGAGAGGATCTTGGGCATGCTGCCTGAATAAAATAGTTCTGAGTTTGGCAGATAGCCATTCGGGTAGTAAGACTCATATCCATCACCGAGTCCCAAAAGGTGTCCAATCTCGTGAGAGCCTATGAGCACAGCGTTAGGATCGGTTCCTGTTAGCATTGCCCACTGCCGTGTGTCCGATGTTCCGAGGAACTCGGGAGTGTCAAGGGCAAGTACAATGCCGTCAACAGGGTGGACCTTTCTTATCTTCGCCAAAATTTTATCGATATCGCTGTTTGACGAAAAATTGACCGCCTGTTCTGTGTGATCGAGATTGAGATTGACAGGGTTTCTGACAAAGGCAAAGTCAATATTGACACCAGTGAAATTGTTTTCCAAACCTGAGATTATGGCCAGGAGTTTGGTTTCATTTTCACTTTCCGGATATCCGACACCCACGACCACGGCATGGAAGTTGCTTTTCTTAAGCGCCCCCGCATCAACCACTTCCGGCTTCCAGCTTTCAAGCTCGTTGTATACGGGCTGCGTAGCTGTAGGAGCCAGGGTGGGGACGAGGGTAGGAACGAGCACGGGCTCGTTTGCTTCCGGCCGTGAAGTTTCAGTCGGCTGAGCCATTTCCGTTGGCGCGGCCGTCGGAGTAGGACCGAGAGCAACAGGCTGCATGGGTACGGGTGTACCGGCTTGCAAGTCGGTTGCCAAGCCTGCATCCTGCTTGAGAGTGCAGTAATCATAAGACTGCGCAACAAGGGTTGCGGCAGGAAGAGCAACCGACGGATTAACCAATGAATGAGCCTGATCGAAGCGGTCAACTTCTTTATTTGAATTAGAAATTCCAACCAGTATTACCGCATCAAGGATTATTAGTGAGATTGCCAGAAGCCATACAAGAATTACCCAAGGTTTTTTGAACAACATGGAATCCTCCTGGATTTGGGAAATTGGATTTTTAGAAATTATGTCAAAGAACAAACACGCAGGAGCATTATATCATATTATAGGGTAAAGTCAAACAAAATTTGCTTCAGTGTGGTAATATTGCATTCAATTATGACCGAACGCGTAAATTTTTCGGATGAGGAAACGGCCTTGATAGATTCCTCGGCACAAACTATTGCGGCCGGTGGGGAAGAGGCGGTTTGGGAGTTGGTCACTGCGAAAATAAAACTGACTTACCTGAGCTATTTAACCGGCGGAAAGCCTATGAAAGTCGAGTTCGGGGGCAGAATTATCGAGTTTAACAAAGACCAGATTAAACACGAAGTTGAGATAATTGCTGCGGTGGCCGACCGGGCGATGACAATCCTCCGGACGGAAGGAAAAGATGACGCGAGCATTATCGACAAGTGTGCCCGGGAAGCCGGTTTGGGTTCAATTTTCGATCCCGAAACCGAAATAGGCAGGCACATGAAGGATGTACTGAGCTGGTAGGTTCCTCAAAGGGATTTCTCGAAAGCTTCAACAAATTCGCCGGGTGAGGCGTATCTGTCTTCGGGTTTAACTGAGGTTCCTTTTTTGAGAACCGCCAGGGTTTCAGCCGAAATTCCGCTTATCTCTTTGATTAAATTAACGTCTTTGACTCCCATCTGCACATCCATAACGGTTGGTATTCTGCCGCCGAGCTTGTGATAAATAATTAGTGCAAGGCTGTAAACCTCGTTTCGGGGCGATACGTTTTTGACCAGCTCTTCATAGGTTCCTTTTGCAAGTTCGGGAGCGGAATAGATTTCGTCATATCCGATTTCCTCTTTCGGTTTCCCGGGTCCGGCACCTCCAATTGTTGCGGAGAGGCCAATATCGGAAAGAACTATAGATCCGTCTTCTCTTTGGTTGATGTTATCGGGATTCAGGTCGGTTACTATTTTTCCGTGAGTTGCGCTTAGATATTCAAGTCCTGAGGCGACTTCTTCGGCCATTCTTTTTATACCATTCAGGTCAAGATTGGCATTTTCCAATGTTGTCGGGAAAAGCTCCCTGACAATTACAGGGATTTCGGTTTGGCCTGCAATTGCAATTTTGCCTTCACCGTAAAATACCGGGATAGCGGGATGATTATCTTGCCGGCACGCTGCCAGTAAATTTGCTTCACTTTCGAACTCGTTAAGTATTCGGGCTTGTTTCACCGTGTTATTTTTAAATTCAAGGCCGGGAAAAGGTATTTTAACCGCGACTGTCTTCTCACTGTCGGTTCTGCCTTTAAGGACGATAGCCGTTTCTCCTGCTCCGACGAAATGCTCTCCGTCAAGGCGTGTGGATATAGTACTTCCGTTTATATCTATATTGAGGTCCTGATTTTGGAGTTTTTCCAGATACTCTCTGGGGATGCGTGCGAGAGCTATATCAAATTCGGGTTTTGGGGTGGCTTTAACTTCCATTGGCTTATTTTAGACTAACTTTTGTTTAATGCAAAATTAAAAAAATCAGGGCCTACACAGATCTTCTCCGAAGAGAGAAAAGTGTAGGCCCGTGTTGACGAGATAGATTAGGGAAGGGGAGGCAAGGTAATTGTTGCAAGGGGCGTATAAAGATTATACGCGGCCTGCGTAACCTGCCACCATTCCCATGACTGCCCGACGGTGAACCAAGTGTCCGCATCCGACGGCAGGAAGTGACCATTGGCAAGTTTGGTCGAAACGAACCATGCGCATTGCCAAATCAGGTCAGACTGATTAAATCCTCCGCCGGCCACAGGCGCTTTAAGAACGACAAAAGCCACATTCTGGGAAACTACCCAGAGGATGGCGATATTCATACTGCCGTCCAGTTCACCCGAATAGATGAAAATATCCCCGTTTTGTTGGGGTTGATTTCCGGTTCCTCTTTGATGAAGAACGCGGTTCCAGCCGGCCATGGCGGTTAAGCCTTTCATAACATTCCGGCTTTCAGTGCCGATTCCGGTTCCGTCATTTTCCCCGTGTCGAAGCGACATAAAGTACGGCGATGACGGTGAAAAGTCGTCGTATGTGATTTGGACTCCCTGGGCAGCAAGACTTTGCGTTTCCTGCCGGGAGAGAAATGCCTGGCTTTCGGCCAGGGTGAGTTCGCTTGGGGAACTCGGACTGACGGTCTGAGGCTTCGGGATGAGCGTGCAAATAGCAACGCCGAGAAGTCCGAAAACCGCAAGAACCGTTAGCATACCTCCTAGCGGGTTGTGCTTACGAACTGCGACCATGGGTCCTCCTTTAGGGGATTAGGTGAAAAAAGGATTATAAAATCTCGTCTTTTAAGGTACTAGACTTACCCTATAATAATATCACTTTTTGGCTAAAAGTCAAGCTCAGGAGACACTATTTTGCCAAAAAAATAGGGTGCCGGTTTCATTAGTTTTTCAATGAAATTTGTCCGGCACCCCGATTCTCACTTTTTTTCGGAAACACCCTTCTTTTTGCGCCTGTCAAAAAACTTTAAGACCTCGTCGGGGATTCCCGATACTTTGATTAGAACCACAAGCCCGACTAGAGTTATTCCCCATCCCACCCACCATGGAATATTGCCGATCCACTTGTAGGCGGAAATAAACCAGGGAACTGTAAGGCCAATCAAAATTACAAGCCCGACCAGAACCACGGAGACGATTGGAATTGCCAGTATTGCAATTACCCAGGATAAAATCGTCCTTTTCATAACTCTCCTCCTTGTTAATGGACTTTATCGGTTTTTGAGTTCGACAAGGGGATTATATGGGTCTTTACCTTTAAATTCAAGCAAAGTATGATTGGGCAAATGTCGCTTCACTCCAAATATATCTGTCAACAGTGTGGTTATGAATCTGCCGGTTGGTTGGGAAAATGCCCCGAGTGCGGAACATGGAATTCGCTGGTCGAAACGGTTATTTCGACTGGTAAAGGGCAAGAGGTGAAAGGCAAGCGGAAATCGGGTACATCTTCAAATAAGCCGATTAAGCTATCGGAAATAAAACAGACGGCAACAAAAAGAATTCTAACGAAAATTTCCGAGCTTGACAGGGTTCTCGGCGGGGGACTTGTGCCGGGACAAGTGGTTTTGATTGCGGGTGAACCCGGAATCGGGAAATCCACACTTTTAACTCAAATCTCGGAAACATTAGGCACAGTTCTTTACGTTTGCGGTGAGGAATCGGCCTTACAGGTTAAAGTCCGCGCCGACAGGCTTGGAATTAAAAAATCAAACATAAATCTTTTGGAGGAGACCGATGCCGATAGCGTTATAGAAACCATAGATACCTTTAAGGGAGGCTCCCTACAAGGGATAATAATTGATTCCATTCAAACAATGACCACAAGCGACCTTTCCGGCATGGCAGGCTCGGTGGGGCAGGTTAGGGAATGTGCTTTCAGGCTCCTTCGTACCGCAAAAGAGCATAATATTCCGCTATTTCTGGTGGGGCATGTTACCAAAGAAGGAACGGTTGCCGGGCCGGCTGTTCTGGCTCACATCGTCGATACGGTTTTATGGTTTGAAGGAGATAAAACTCTGACCACAAGGGTTCTCAGGGCTGTCAAAAACCGTTTCGGGCCGACAGACGAGGTTGGAGTATTTGATATGGAAGACAAGGGTTTAATACCTGTTGCCGATCTAACCAAAGCATTTCTGGAACGGGGTAAAAAAGATGTGGCGGGAAGCATCGCAACCTCCGTTATGCAGGGCACGAGGCCGATCCTGGTTGAAATTCAGGCGCTGGTGGTTCCGACCAAACTTATGATTCCGAGGCGGGTTGCACAGGGTGTTGATGTCAGAAGGTTGGAGATGCTTTTGGCGGTTCTTACTCGGAGATGTGGGTTGCCTTTGTATGAGAGCGATGTGTTTGTAAACGTTGCCGGGGGACTTAAAGTAACCGAACCTGCGGCGGACTTGGCAATAAGTTTGGCTATTGCCTCCGCCTATTTTGATAAACCCCTGAGCGGGAATGTGATTGCGGTTGGTGAGGTGGGACTTCTCGGCGAGATTAGGGAAGTGGTGGCACAGGAAAAAAGAATGAAAGAGGCAAGAAGAATGGGATTTACGAATCCGCTAAGCTCCCGTGAGGCAAAATTTGTGGGACAAGCAATCAAAATCCTCTTCAAATAGTTTCCACATCTTATCCACAATTTTTGAGTACAAAAAATAGTGCCGTAAATTCGGCTGTTTTAAACGTTTTACGACTATAGGGAGTAACTTTTTTATTGTCGATAATGTTATGGGGTTTGACAGAGTTGACAGAGAATGTTACAATTTTTACTGAACGTTGAAATTAGTGGCGCGAAGCCACAAAAAAAAGAGCATCGCCATCGTTGGGTTCTCCTCTAATGATTAGTGGGACTCGCCACGAGTAGAGATGCTCTTTCAAAACTGTAAGGAAGTAGATTTTCAAGTACTTCCTACATTCGATTTGTCTTGCGGACAGGTTAATTTGGAACTAACTATATCAAGACAAATCGTAATCAGACTAAAACGATTAGATGGGGTTGTCAAGCCCCTTTGATTTATTGTGAAATCGGCTCTGGTAGGGACGGGTGGATTCTTGGGCAGGGGATCTACCCGCTCCTAATGGAGCCGATTTTTGGTTTAAAGTAGTTGACAAGTATTTTTTATTGCGATATTCTGCAGACAATTCTGCCGGTATCGATGAATATTAGATTTTTAAGAGCGGGTTTGATAGTTTTACTGGCTTCATTGTTTGTGGTTGCTTACTTCAAAATAGGAATATCCAAAGCCTCGGCATATCCTTCTTATTGTCCCGATGTGTGTTCGAGTAGCGGAGCCACAATGACCGTTACCAGCCAAGCTTCCGTCGGCAGATGCTGGGTGGCGCAGTGTAGGGCAACGGGAGATTCGAGTTGCTCGCAGTATGGTTGGTACATCGACCACTATATAGATTGTCCCAGTTCACCTCCGCCGAGCACTAACAGTCCAGATTCAGCGGCAGGAATTACCTCGGGCCAAATACCAAGTATCGGAAGCTGCTATTCCACTACCAATCTCGGTGTAGCTGAAAGCTGCATATTCGACAACGACGTTTCAAGGTGTGAGCAGGTTAACGGTGTCTGGGACAAGTGTACGTATCATGCAGGCGAATGCGGACTCGGCCCGGCACCTACCACAGGGTCGTGTTTAGACTCTGGGGGGCATAACAATTGCCAAAGCCCATATTTTTGTATTCATTCAAATTCGGGTTATGCCTGCGTAAGTAACAGGCTTTGTAATGCCTGGCCACGCACCTGTGTACCCGACAACAGTTGTGCACCGCACCATACACCTACACCAACTCCAACCCCGACCAGAACACCTACCCCTACACCGACTCCCACATTGACACCAACGCCTACGCCAACACTAACTCCCACGCCAACACCTACAGTTACACCGACTCCTACACTAACTCCCACGCCAACACCGACTGAGACTCCTACACCGACTCCAACGGAGACACCAACCCCAACTCCGACAGCCACACCCAACTACTGCAACGGAACCTGCGGCAGTAATTACAACTGTCAAGGCGGACTTTATTGTTACAACGGCTATTGCAGAAACCCGAGCTGTCCGGATGATTCCGGCTGCGGATGTGGCGCTACAAGTACGCCTACGCCGACACCTCCGCCGGTACTCGGTGCATCGGCCCCGCCGGTCCTTCCCAAAACAGGTTCGGACGATTGGGCGGTTTTCGCAGGCCTGACCGGAATCGGATCGTTTGGGTTTTATATCTTCAGAAGGTTTAGACTGATTTAACCAATGTATCCAAGCGGTTTAATATATAAATCCGGGAAATCGGAGCCTCACGGAGAGTCGAAACTCAGTCCCGGTTTTCTGGTACGGTTGGGGTATCACTTTGCGCGCACTCTGGGAGCGGGACTTATTGCCTTTGCAATTACTGGATTGGTGTTTACTTTCTGGCCGGTTGCCAAGGAGGAAATTAATTACCGTTTTTTCGGGAAAAGCTTATCCCAGATTTCGGAAATAACCAGCAATATTTCCAAAACGAATGCTGCCTCACTGGGGCTTGATCCTTATTTTTCGATTTACATCCCCAAGATTGATGCCAAGGCCAAAATCATTCCGAATGTTGATCCCGGGAATCCGAATGATTATTTGGCGGCGCTTAAGGAAGGGGTTGCTCACGCCAAGGGGACGAATTATCCCGGGCAGGGAAAACTCATTTATATTTTTTCGCACTCAACGGATTCTCCTTTGAATTTTGCCCGCTACAATGCCGTCTTTTATCTTTTGGACCAACTCAAAAAGGGAGATACCGTAATCATTTATTTTATGAACCAGGAATACGATTACACGGTTACGGATGAATATGTCACGGCGGCCAATGATACGGCTTGGCTAAAAGACGACGGCCTTGGGGAAAGATTAATTCTTCAAACTTGCGACCCACCGGGTACCAGTTGGAATAGATTGTTGGTAGTGGCTAGGCCGGTTGAATAGCTGCCGGCTGTTGACAGGGCCCAATTTCGGGCTATACTTATAGCTGTATCTTCGAGTTTGCCCGAGATTCCTGTAAATTTCACCATTTAATTTAATGCCGAAAAAAGTTGGTACGAAAAAAGTTATTAAAGAAGAGGGAAGTCCCGACGTGTCGACCTTGATTGGAGCTCCGGTGGAGGCAGGAAGTCTTCCGCCTGCACCTGTTGAGATTACCGAAAAGCCGGTAAGTTCTCTCGTGGTTGATGAAAGGATGATTCCCGATGCGGGTCTTCCGACTGAATATGTTGAGGGAGTACTCGATATTGCCAATGAAGGAAGCGGGCTTTTGCGACCCGTCAGGTTTGCGCCGAGTGATCACGATATTTATATTTCTGCCAGTCAAATCAGAAGGTTTAACCTTAGGGTTGGGGATATGGTTGGTGGTCAGGCGCGCCGGCCCAAGGAGAATGAAAGATATTGGGGACTACTCAAAGTTGAAAAAGTCGACGGCGAGCCGGTGGAAAAGCTGGGACAGAGAACGGATTATGACAGTCTGGTGGCTGTTTATCCTGATGCACAGATTATCCTTTCGACAGATAAAGATACATTAACAACCAGAATGATAGACCTGGTTGCTCCGATAGGTTTCGGGCAAAGAGCCCTAATCGTTTCTCCTCCTAAAGCCGGAAAAACCTGGCTTGTAAAAGATATTATAAAAGGCATTGCCAGTAATTATCCTGAAAAAGGAAAAGGAAAAGCCAAGAAAGTTCATGTTATGGCAGTACTTATCGGCGAAAGGCCCGAAGAGGTTACGGATATTATAAGGACGATGGATACCGTTACCGACAAGATGGGTGAAGTTGCGGCCAGTAATTTTGATGAGGCACCCCAGGACCAGACCCGCGTCGGGGAGCTGGCGCTTGAAAGAGCAAAACGCTTGGTTGAAATGGGACACGACGTTGTAATCGTACTTGATTCGATAACGAGGATGGCCCGCGCATATAACCTCGCGTTGCCGACGTCGGGCCGGACTCTTTCCGGAGGCTTTGATCCAATGGCGCTTTTTCCGGCCAAGAAATTCTTCGGCGCCGCCAGAAATATTGAGGGTGGCGGAAGCTTAACTATAATCGGAACCTGTCTTGTTGATACGGGTTCGAGGATGGATGATCTGATTTATGAGGAATTTAAAGGAACGGGAAATATGGAACTCCACCTCGACAGAAAATTATCCGACAGGAGAATTTTCCCGGCAATTGACATAACCCTAAGCGGAACCCGTCAGGAAGAGCTTCTTTTCGGAATGGAAAAGCTCAGGAAGGTTAATACACTGAGGCGGATGATAGACCTGATGAACGATGATGAGAAGACTTTGATGCTGATTGATAGACTTGCAAAGAGCGAAACCAACGACGAATTCCTCGATTCTCTAAAAACCGCGTAAGTTGAGCTAGTTTTTTACTCTCCCGAAAAGTTTGCTTCGCAATTTTTCATATGATATCGTCAAGGGTTAACAATGGATGAAACTTTTGAAGCATTACTCGAACTTTGGGAAGATTTAAAAGTTTTTTTCCGTGAACTTGGAAATTTTATTTTGAGGAGTCTCCATATAAGCTTTCTTAATATTGAGGCCAAAAAAGGAATTGTCGTAACGGCTTTGTACCGGAGGCGCGGAAAACTTTCAAGAACACTGACTCATTCCGGAATGGCGGCTATTGCGGCACTTGGAGTTATGATGGCGCCGGTTATTGCGCAGGAGTTTCCCGGACAAAGTATAAATCCCTGGGCAATATCAGTGGCTCCCACCGTGCTTTCGGCATCCACCGATGATCCGGGTATTGATACGCAAATATCTAATAAGGTAAGGGATAGTATTCTGGATTATCAGGTTCAGGAGGGGGACACGGTTGCTTCCATTGCCAATAAATTCGGAATTTCGGCGGATACTATCCGTTGGGAAAACTCCCTATCCGGCGATAAGATAAAAGTCGGCGACACTCTTAAAATTCTTCCGGTTACCGGAGTTGCGCACACGGTGGCAAGTGGTGACACCGTTTACTCAATTGCCAAAAAATATGATGTTGATCCTCAGGTGATAGTCGATTTTCCTTTTAATACTTTTACGAACGACGAAACTTTTGAGCTGGCAATCGGACAAACCGTAATTGTTCCGGATGGTGTTATGCCGAACGGTGTGGCGGCAACCCCGAGACCGAGGCAAATGACTCCTAATGCGGGAGCGGTAACGGCATCGGGGCAGTTTGTCTGGCCGACACAGGGAGTCATTACCCAGTACTTCTCCTGGTACCATCCTGCCATCGATATTGCCAATCCTGCGGAACCTCTCGATGTTGCTGCCGATTCCGGAACCGTAATCCATGCCGGTTGGGATACGACCGGATACGGGAATATGGTTATGATTGATCACCATAATGGTTTTAAGACGCTTTATGCTCATCTGAGCCAGATTATGGTTGTTGTCGGGCAAACCGTCGGAAAAGGACAAGTAATTGGCAAGATGGGTTCCACCGGACACTCCACAGGGCCTCACACGCATTTTGAGATTATTCTAAACGGAGTTCACGTCAACCCGCTAAGTTATTTGAAATAAAAGATTGTGTGGACCGCGGCGGAATTGAACCGCCCTCTCCGCAATGCGAATGCGGTGTACGACCGATATACTAGCGGCCCTCGTTGAAGCAAGCTCCGCTTCCGGTTCAACGCTAATGCTTGAACCTTATCGCTGCTCTGCTTCTCCTCTCAAAATTGCAAGCAATTTTGTATGGGAAAGGTAACAAATGAATTATATCACTGAAGCTTCTCTCTGAGGTCTTCCAGATACCAGTCAACAACCGTATTGGTTTTGAGGTTTAGTGCGCCTGCAATTTTCGGAATAACCCTCTTTCCGGGCATCCTTTTGCCATTTTCGATCAGAGTAATATAGCTTCGCGATACGCCGCAAAGCTGGGCCAATCGCATCTCACACAATTTAACTTTTTTACGCGCTTTTACTATTTTTTCTCCAAATTTCATATTAGTCTCCACAAGAGTACTGATTTATTCGCTGGTTGTAAATAGCCTGGCCTCATTGAGAAGCCGGAGGAGAAGAAGCGGGTGGAGTAGCTTCTTCAGGAAGCGTGAGAGGAGGCTTAATTGCTGGTTTGACGGCGGCGGGAGTTGTCAGACTCTGGCTTGTTGTGCCGGTTGTAGGTGTGGCGGGAATATTCTTCTGTAGGTCATCCAGAGTGCTTTTTGCAAGGGTATAGTCGGACGTGCCGGGCGCTACCAGGCTCAGAACATTATTCATCTCGGTAACCGCGTCGGTGTAGTCTTTCTTGTCCCGGTATGCGATGGCTAAGTTGTAGTGGGCGTTGGCAAGGTCCGATTTGGCAAGGACTGCAAGCTTAAAGGTATCGATTGCACTGTCATAATTACCCAGGGCATAATAAACTCCTCCCAATTCAATTCTCAGGTTCGGATTGGTCGGGTCAAGAGCAACAGCCTGAGTGTAAGTTTGGATGGTGAATTGATCCGCTCCTTGTGCAAAAGGCATAATGCTTCTATATATCTGTGCCAGAATCTCCCAGTTGCCGGATCTCCCCGGATTTAGCGTTACTGTGGCTTTTCCTTCGTTAATTGCCGCCTGTACCAGTTGGGTTATGGTAGTTCTGTCTGTATCCGTCAGATCTGTCTTTGACGCAAGGGAAGTGGCAAGGGCCATATCCACCTGGGCCAGCGAGGCATGGTACCTGTCAATATTCGGGTTTTGGTTAACCGCCGAGAGCATTAAATTGTAGGTCGTTTGGGCGTCATTTTGTGTCAGCGCATTCAGGGATTCGTTGAACGTGAACTCAGCCGCAACTTCTTTGGCGCCGAAAAATGCAACCAATGCAATTCCGGCGAGGACCGGCAAGGTTGTAATGATTGTCGGAACTTTTCCGGCACTTACTGATACAATTCTATTTTCCGATTTTGAAATGAGAGCCAAGAGTACAAAAAGGAGGAATATCAGAGACGGTGCCGAAGGAAGCAGTAGGATGATTACAAGCAGAACCGCCACGGGAATTCCATCCAGGTTTTTTTGCTTAATGTCCGCGATAAACACCTTGTAGACGCTTATTAAAAGTATGACCAAAGCGATAAGTCCGGCAAATCCGACCTCCGTTATTAAAGTAAAGTAAAAGTTGTCGGCAGTGGTAAACCTGATCTGCCAAAGATTGGTCGAGTTGTAGGAGAGCGGTCTATAAAGATTGAAAGCGGTCAGATAGTCGCCGGGACCGATACCCCAAATCGGCGTGGTTTTAAGCGTCTCAACCGCGACCTGCCAGGAAGTGTCCAGGCTCGGGAAAGTCGGGAATTGCGGTTTGCCGGGAAGAAGATTGGCTATGGAAATTACGAGTCCGATTACAACAATGGCGCCACCTACCGCAAGAATTAATCTTTTGACCAGATCCTTTTCCCTGACGAGCATAACGATGCCGATGGGAATCAGGGTTACGAGATAAATTGCGGAAGGAAGCATACCCCCGAGCGGGTTAAAGTCGGTAGCCTTTAGAAAAGCCGGAAGCTGGGGGATTTTCGAAAAAAGCCCAAGCTGGGTAAAAAGAATCGAAATCGAAAGGAGAAGCCCCGAGACCAAAAGCGCAATGCTCACGCCGTCTTTGCCTTTTTTATTGAGCTGGTTTACAAGCAGATAGAAAATTATTGATACCAAAACAAATGTTACCGCGCCGGGATAGAAAAACGCTTCGGCCCTATTGGGAGTTCTGAGAAGCGCCGAAACCAGATAAGCAAGTCCCAGCAGGGCAACTCCGATGTCAAATTTTCCTATTGAAAATGATATGGAACCCTTAATGATTGAACGCGCCGCCCAAAGAATTAATACAAGGGATGCGCCGACGACAAGAAGTATTTCTTTGGGAAGTATGGCGGGAGAGGTAAGGTTCGAAAGAACAAAAACGGCAAAAATTCCGATGACAAAATATATTATGTATTTCTCGATTTTTGTGATTACTTCCGACACTTTTTCCATAGCTGCTATCCAGTATTCATTGTGAAATAAGGCTTGTCAATAGGCACTATTCACAGGGATATTTTATATATAAAAAGATATAGTAAAGCATATTTATATAAAGTACTATGTAACAATATCACTGTGAAACTTGCACTATCCACCAGTTAAAGTTGACATCAGTATTAATCGGGTTTGTAAATCCTACCACAAATTGTCCCGCCTGTTTACTTTTAACATAAAGCACATAGTTATTAGTACTTGAAGTCGGAGTTACATAAACCAGAGTGTAGTCGGTGACTTTGGGATTGACAATTGTGATGTCTGCCGTGCCGGCCGGAATAGTTGCCGTTCCTATTGTTGAATTGGTTGTAATAACCCCGTTTACAAGTACTCCTGAAACGGTTGCATCGGGCCCCGCAATTACAAGCTGAGGGGTAGAAAGAGAATTGAATTGCGCCGAGCCGCTTGCATTAACCGAGGCGACTTCCTGACCGCTTTCGTTCTGCAGGGTGAGAAGAGCCGCAGAACTTGTCGCCTCAGTGCCTTGCAGGGAGGCTCCCTGTAGGGTAAGACCTGAGGACTTGATTCTTCCTGCTACAAAGAGATCTCCGGCAATATTTACATTTCCTTTTGTATCAATTGTCACAAGTCCGTCCATAATTTCAACCGGAGCCATTGCCAGAGACTGAATTCGAAGAGGTGCGCTCAGCGTATCAATACTATTATTAGTTGCCCCGAAAACGAAGTCGGTTCCCAAAGAGAGATTGGTTGTGACGGACAGGGAGTTGATTGCGGCCTGATTTGTAATGTAAAGATCCGAAACCGCAAGGTTTGCAATACTTGCCGAACTGGTTGCGGTATTGACATTCCAGCTTGCGGCTTGATTAAGAATATTTTGATCGGATTGCACCTGCGTCAGAAGATCCTGAATTTGCTGCAGCTGGGCGGAACTGGTTGCAAACTCGGTGCCTATTATCTGGTCAGCATAAATTGTGCCGGCCCTGAGAGTTCCGCTAAATGTTGCATTGCCGAGATTGTCGATGGAGGCAACTGCGCTTCCGGAAGCATTTTGAATTACAAATTCACCCGAAGGAGTTGCCTCACTACCAATCTGAACCGTGACGTTTGTCTCGCCCGGAACGGGGGAGATAAGTTTAACAGCCAAATTATTCGTTGTCAGTTTATCGATGGCGGCGATACCGACATTAATTTCATCTGCTGTTAAATCTTTGGTTTCGATTGCCCCTGCCTGAATATCGGTAGCAACAAGGGATGCAAGAGCATCCGTTGCGGTTACGGCTTCCTGTTTTGAATTGTCATATGCCTGCCAGACGCCGTTAATCCACATAAGTCCCGCATCAACTATTTGGGAGGCTCCCTGAGTATAAGTAGTGTTATTTACTATCGCCAGGATTTGAATTTCACCGCTTTCTGGCGACCAATCTTCTGCCGCTCTTGCGAAAACCATTTGTCCTATTCCTGCTTTTTGGGCAGTGCCCGGAATTGAGCCCGAAGTGAGGGCATCGCCAGAATGTATTGGCGCCGAGTTCGGATCCATGTTGACGGGAACCCGTCCGGCAAGAGCAAGAAGGCGGCGGTTGTCGGCTTGTATTCCAAGAGTTTGTCCGGCGTTAGTTGAGATGACTCCGATTAGTCCCGGATCATTTGCGCCGCTGGTTTTCCTGAGAATTGGAATTCCCTCGGAGTCGAGAGTACCGGTTAGTGCAACGACATCTCCATAAGTGATGCTATCGTCATTTTCCGTGTACCATTCCGCCAAATCGGCTCCGTATATTGTTGCATCAAGGCGTAGGTTTAAAGTTTGCCCCGTATTGTTATACAGCGATAGTGTGGTATTCGTGTTTTGGACAATCTTAAATCCGTTGTTCCAGACAATTTGTACACTGTAAAGAGTCGGGAGGTAGCTTGGATTTGAGGTTGTCAAAATTGCCCGGTACTGAATATAGTTATTTGGTGTAGAAGCAATTATCGAACCGGATGGAGTATTAAGAAATCTATCGGCCGTAATGTTATCTACATAAATAGTATTGGCATTGGCGCTAAGGTTGGTAATTCTAAGCTTGGTTATAGCGCTTCTGAGAGCCGGATCGATGCTATGGATATCCCAATAGACATGTTGCCATGTATTGGCGGAGGTAATATTGACCGTATACTGCTGTTCTGTTGCTGCCGATTGCCCAAAACCGAGTTTAACGGAGTTGCCCACTTGAGAGGAATAGACCCAGAAGCTGATAAGGTCATAGTTGGATAAATTTGCGGAAGAGATTGTTGCCTCCGAGTATTGGCCCGCGTAGTAGGGGAAAGTATCGGCGGACCCGCCATTATAAAGATTTGAGACTTCGGTTGCGGACAGCGCTTTCTTCCAAACGCCGGTTTCATCAATCCCTCCGTTAAAATTAGTTAGCGGCGCATTTGCATTTCCTCGGGCAGTTACGACTCCGCCTGCACCTATTTCGAAATTACTGCCCGAATCTACAACCGAACCGCTACTGACTGTTGCTGTCTTGACCGCTGAACCATCGATATAAAGAATAAGTGTTCCTGAGCCGGAATTACTGTACGTTGCAACAAGGTGGTGCCAAGAACCTGTCGTAAGTGTTGCGCTGTTTGATGCTTCAAGGAAAATTGACGGACCAGCGGTCTGTGTTGTATTAAAAATATCAAAAACCACAGGACCTTCCGTAGAAGCTGCACTTTCCGAAGCTATATACATCTGGTATGAATAATTTCCAATCGTTGTTCCTTTTGTAATAATTCCCTGAGCTGCTGCTTTAAATGTGGGTTTTACCCAAGTGCTTACCGAGAAAGAACCGCTTCCGATATCGAGCCCTGTTGATGAGCCCGTTCCGCCGCAGCTTCCGTCAGTACAGGAAAGATATTGAGTTGTGCCGTTGAGGGCAATATCGTTTCCTAAGACTCCGGTACCGCTTGAGGTGGTGTTATTATCGGTAAGAGTGTTATTTGATGCGGTTACTGAATCGGCGCGGCTCACGGCGGCAGTTCCCGCACTTGCTTCATTTAGATTCCAGAAGGAAACAAGGCTTGTAAATAGGGAGGGGCCGGAATCTACAGCAAAGGTATTATTGGGATTTGTAAACTTAACCATTTGAGTGGCTCCCGCCGTAACGTCGTCCTTTTCGTAATAATCAACATTTCTGGCCAGATCGCTGCCGTCGGCAGCAGTCAGGTAGCCGGAAGCGGTATGCAGCCAATCGCCGGAAGTATTCATATTTTCAAGCATCAAACAGTAGCCTGTTGCACAAGTTGCGGTGCTTGTACCTGGGTTTTCAGACAAAGGTTCCCAATCTTCCCACGAACCATCGGTTGAATTAGGAGTATGGCCCGACCGGGTTTGGAACTCGATTTGACCATAAGTATTAAGATCCGCCCTCCAGACTAAATTATTATATGATGTGGCATTGGGGGTAGGAATTTCATCGGAAGTGAAAACTCCTGTAGTACTGGTTGAGAGTTGCGAGAAACTTGCATTAGGTGTTGAAATTGTGCCGGAAGTAGAGTTGATATAATAAACTGCAACAATGCCATCGCCGCCTTTTCCGTAAACTGCGCCGTTGCTGAAAGCACTTCCTGTTCCGCCGTTTTGACCTGCAGCTGTTACAATAGCGGAACCAAGTGTAGCTGAACCGACATCAAATCTAATTGCTCCTCCTGCGCCGCCTCCACCCCCGCCTCCTTCGTTTGATCCTCCGTAATTACCACCTAACTGTCCGTTGGATTGTACTGCGCCGGAAACTATTAAGGAATTTGTCGCAATATATACAATTCCACCGCCATTTCCTCCAGCACCTGATGTACTGCTTGTGTTTCCGCCGGAAGCGCCCGCGGACCCGAACATCAACTTTTCTACCAGTGTCGGGTCTCCGTATGTTCCGCCGCCTCCACCCCCGCCTCCTTGTGTACCAGTGACACTGCCGCCGTTACCCGAATAACCACTGCCTCCATTAGCTCCATAATGAGTAGCACTGGAGGCGATGCCGCCATTTCCCGGTGTTCCGTATCCTCCGCCCCCTCCACCAGCCAAATAGGTTCCGCCTCCGCCTCCGGATCCTCCCGAGTTAGTCGAACCGAGTCCCCCTGTATTCCCGGCGGTATTTCCGGCTCCACCCCCGCCCCCGCAGTATCCGTTACCACCGTTACCGTTACTGGGACCTCCGCCTCCTCCTGCCCCGTTTCCGCTTGAGCTTCCGCCGGGGCCACAAAATGATTCGCCGCCGTTACCTCCGTTGCTTCCGGTAACACCTGCACCACCGTGATATCCTTCAGCATTTGCATGGACGGTGCCGGTTATGGAAACTGTGCCGCTGGCTCTGAAGAAAAGAACTCCGCCCAATCCTGCCCCGCTTCCGCCTGCTCCGCTTCCCACCGAACCGGTCGGGGAAACATATGCACTTGTTGTTAAATTGACTCCGGTACCGACAGTTACATTTGTATAGTTTGGAACGCGCTGAAGCATAACATCCTGGTTGCCGGAGGTCAGCCCGATGTCGCTGTCGTCAGTTGCATTGTCCCCGTAAAAATTAGTTTTGGCTGTCGTGAATGTCACTATGCTGCCTGCAATATTTGAAATGTGCAGTGTTTCCCAGTTACCAGTATTTGATGAGGCATTGTAGTTACCCCGCAAATTGATTAGCAAAACTTCGTCTCCCACAGCAAGACAACCGGTAGAGGGTGCGGCGCCCAATGTTGCTGTTGTTGCGGTAAGGGCAGTTACGTTGTAATGAACCATATCACCGCCGTCTGGACAGTTCCGGCCGCTAATGAGGTCGGTTGCGTCGAGTGAATATGGCCCACCGGAAGTTAATGAAATTGCACCATCGGCCCCGGTTCCGGGATTTAGACCTCCAGCTTCCGTTACAGAAGTGGTAGTTTTGGCAATATTTATACTCTTTGAATTATCCAAAGCAGATTCGGTGACGGTATTGTGAGAGGAGGAATAGTAACCGCTTGCCCCGCCGGCATTTGCAACGGCACTGCTTAATCTGATGCTGCTGGCATCAATTGTGTGGCTGCCGGAACCATCGGTATAGGTGAGTTGTATATTGGAAATACTCGGCACATTTTCGGGGCTATAGGAAGCCATGATGAACCGGTATTGGATGTAGTTATTCGGGGTTGAACCGATTGTGGCTGGAGGAGTACCCAAAAGACCTTCGGCCTGAATGTTATCTACATAAACAGTTTGGTTGGGGGAAAGAAGTGTAATTCTAAGTTTGGTTACGGTGGCACGAGTTCCTGTATTTGCAATATCCCAATAAACTTTTTGCCAGGTGTTGGCGGCATCTATTTGAATTGTGGTTTCTTGATCATTACTATTGGTACCTCCCGAATTTCCAAAACCGAGTCTGATTTGACCTGACTGGGTAGCATAGACCCAGGCCGAAATAAGGCTGAAATTAGTAAGATCTTTTGATGAAATAGTTCTTTCTGCGTAGCCGGTTTGAGAACCAACCGAGCCGAATTTAATATCTCTGGGTGTGGTTGTTGCATCCGTTACATCCTCATCTTCAAAATAATGTACATCGCGGTTCAATTGTCCATCGACAGGATTGTTTAACCCGGTTGGTGTCCAACTTCCTGCGTCATTATCCATTGAATCAAGAGTTATACAATTAGAGTTGTTGCTGCAGGTACCGTTGCTACCGGCTATCGGTCGCCAGCCTTCCCATGAATTATCGGTTGAATCGGCAGTAGCCCCCGTCCTTGTTTGAGCTTCAATAGTTGCCGCAGTTGGAGGTGATGTAGTCCAGTTTAGAGAACTCAGAGAAGTTGCCCCTGGGATATTTATTTCTTTGGAAACATAAATTCCGTAATAGGTGGGTTGGGCAACAGCACCGTTTGTGGGAACCGTAACGGCCACGGGTAGGGTAGTGGAACCGGTAATTGCAATTGGAGAAGAAACAACGATTCTTCCGACTCCACCGGCTCCTCCTCCGCCTGCGGTAGTGTCATTTTTGGCTGAAACTGTGCCGCCTTTAGCTGAAACCAGACTGCTTCCTATGCTTGCAGAATCAGTGATAAGCTTAACGCTTCCTCCGGATCCACCTCCACCTCCGCCAATATCGGCTGCCGAGTCTGTTCCTTTAATACCGTCGGCTCCGATTGTTCCGGTGACGGTAATGCCATTTGCAGAAATATAAACTATCCCGCCTCCATTGCCTCCGGGTTCGCCGTTATTTGTAGTAGCATTTCCGCCTCCAGTACCTCCGCCGGAACCTAAGAATAAGCTGTCAAGTCTGGCATCGCCGTAAATTCCACCTCCACCTCCGCCTCCTGCTGAGCCTGTAGTGGCAGATGAGCTTCCACCTCCGATACCTGTTGTAGCTCCGGAACCGACCGCGCCTCCGGCTCCACCCGAGACAGCCCCGGTTCCACCGACTGTTGGGGGGTTGGCGGAATTACCTCCGTTACCCCCTGTGGTTGTAAGTGCGCCTCCGCCTCCGCCTCCAGCTCCATACCCTGTATTATCTGCTGCAAAACCGGCTGTTCCACCCGTACCGCTTGTGCTTCCTGATAAATCTGCACCTCCACCTCCACCTCCGCCTCCACCATAACCTCCTCCAGCTCCACCTCCGGGGCCACCCGTAGAAGGTCCTGCGGTATCTTCACCACCTCCACCTCCGCCTCCACGGGTTCCGGCGGTTCCGTCGGCTGTTTTATCACTTGATACAGCGTCTCCATTTCCGCCTCCAAGTGTTCCTTTAGCGGCGGCAGCACCTCCTGCACCGTTCAACCCATCATAACTTTCGCCGTTTTTGCCTCCGTTTGTTCCTCCTGCGGCGCCACCGGTGTATCCCAGGGCGTTTGCGTTAATGCTTCCTATTACATTTACAGTTCCTGTTGCCCTGAAAAACATAACCCCGCCATCTCCGCCGGTTGTAGTGGTACTGACCCAAGCGTTAGGGGTAAAGGCTTGGCCGCTTTCTACGGTGACACTGGTATAATTGGGGACTCTTTGCAGCATTACCCTTTGAGTAGTTCCTTGGGTTACACCGATATTTGTATCATCGCCTATGTTATCCCCATAATATTTATTTTTTGCTGTAGTAAAAGTGACGGTATCGGTAGGAGAACCAACCAGAGAAGCAACCCTTAGAGTTTCCCAGTTGCCGACATTGGCAACTTTGCCTGCGGTAGTGCCTTGCATATTAATAAGGAGCACCTCGTCACCAACAACCAAACAGTTATTAGCAGTCGGGTCGGAAGAAACCGTCGCCGTTGTACTTGTTAAGGCGGTAACATTAAAATCCGTAGCGTCTCCGCAACCTGCTACACGGCCCGTGATAGCAGATTGTGTGTTTATATTTTTGCTGGTAGTAATATCGATCGCTCCATCCGCCCCGTTTCCGTAAGGACTGGTGCTGGTCATGGCAACGGCTGTGGTTTTCATTTTTTGGGTAAACGCCGGATTAAATGTGTTATCAAGCGCATTAATAACATTATTTGTCCAACTTGATATGTTTTCCCAAATTCCGCTGGCTGCATCTGCTGCGGTCTGGAACCAACCTGTGGCATCAACTTCATTAGTTGCCTGGTTGGCGTGGGTGAGAGTAATTATATTTGTAGTGGAACCACCGAGAACGCCGGGAATATTATCTTGTTCTCCTGTGGAATATTCAGTCATATCGGTTGCAATTCTGTGCCAGGCGTTGTCTTCGCCTTGCACAAAAAGGCTACCCGTTTGACCTGCCGTTTGGCCTAGATTATAGTTTCCTGTGTACGATGTGGTGTTGAAATAAACCGAACCCGGACCAATGGAGGTGGGATTGGCTGCAAATCTGCCGACCTGTAGTTGTCCGCCTAGTGAAAGGTCTCCGCTTTCTGTTGCGTTTCCGGCACTTGTAATTTGGAATTCATTTATTGTTGTTGGTCCTGCTATGGTTTTTTGTACTTGAAGAAGCGGACCGGCCTCTTTCTGGTTGACCGTCAGGGCCGCCAATGCTCCGCCGGTGTTGGTATCGTTAACGATACTCCAATCGCCATTAGTCAAAGTGTTGGTAGTTAAAATATCGGTAGTGGTATCCGGATGTTGAGGGAATATGATACTTGCATGGTCAGTTGTTGCTAAATCGTTTGAAATACTTGCACCCGTCAGGTACAAATCGCCCGCCAGAATATTGCCTGCACTGTCTATGGATGCCTGGATAGACCCCGTTGAATTCTGAAATTCGGCAATATCTGCAGTTTGGGACGTAGCACCCTTGACAGTTAGCGGAATTCCCGCGGCATAGCTTGCGGAAACCGTTGCACTTCCGAAGTCGTTTATGTTTCCAAGAACATCGAGCTTGGCCGCTGGAGAAGTTACTCCGATTCCAACATTGCCGTTTTTGTCAAGTGACATGACAGCGGTAGTTGGGTTACCCGTGTTCGTAGTGCTTCGCATGAAGTCGAGATTGCCTGATACCTGATAATTATTTGCTATTTGCCAATTCCGGTCGTTTGCTACGGAGGTGGTTCCATTCCAAAGCGTTATTCCGGCATATTCGGTAGAACTGGAACTAACCAGTTTTAAGATACCGTTATATGCATCGGTCGTTGTTGCATTTACTTGCAGTGGAGTGCCGGGGGAGGTTGTACCAATCCCTACAAATCCGGTTCCGTTGGGATTAAGGAGAATGTTTCCCGTACCTGTTGGGTATGTGGCCGAGTTGCCGAGAGTTAGATTGTGGGTGTTTGTCGTCGCTATGTTTCCGTTTCCGTCAATGAATGTGGCAACATTGGCCAGGGTTCCTGCAATACTTGCTGTTGGGGCGAGTGTTGGTGAATTGATATTCATGAATGCAAATTTGGCTGAAGCTGTGGCATTA
>Ga0187849_1001421_pt1 | contig 25864 bp, 25 predicted proteins | sample June2016WEW_4_10_2_FD_132412 | JGI IMG/M metagenome (GOLD analysis project Ga0187849, IMG submission 132412) | Peatland microbial communities from SPRUCE experiment site at the Marcell Experimental Forest, Minnesota, USA - June2016WEW_4_100 | ecosystem: Environmental > Terrestrial > Soil >...
ACAGAGTTTACTAACGGCTTGCCTGGCAGGACAGCCAGAGCCGCTGCCAAAGCCTGCCGGTTCGAGGAATCGAGGCACAACGGCACATCAAACCGTTCGGCGACAGCCGCTGCCACCTTGGGGAGTAAAGCAACCTCGTCGACTCCCGGGGCGCCGACATTGATATCCAGCACGTCAGCCCCGGTCTCGATCTGGCTTTTGGCCAATTCAAACACATAAGCAAAATCCTGGCTCAACAGGGAAGTGGTCAATTTCTTGCGGCGCGTGGGATTGATGCTTTCGCCGATGATGGTCACCGGTGCGTCCGTTGTGATGGTAATTTGTTTGCTTTTGCCTTTCAGTATGGTTTGCATCTTTACACCATTTTTATCAAAGACCAGAATGGTGGACGTGCCGCAGGTCAATATGCGGCACGTCCACATATAGAGGGGGAGTACCCAATGGCAATCTAATCGTAGGGTCCCTTGGTGAACTCCAAACCAAGTTTGGTCAGGGTGTCCTTGGCTTGGCGGTAGCAGTCCTGCCATTCTTGTTTGGGTGTGATCGTCTTCAGATCATAGAGCTCGGAGAAGGCTTTACCCAATTTAGGGTTATTGAAAGTGTCCTTATAGAGCGGCAGCAGTTTGAGGGCAATCGCATTGGCTTTTTCACGCGTGATGCCGCTGCGGGTGGCTGCGATGCCAACCTCGCCTTGCCAGCCAGCTTCCAGACCGGTATGGTGGTCAACCACATTTCCTCCGGTGCTGCCTACGCCATGTTCCTGGTAGCCGCATACCGAGCCGATGATCGCATGGCCAGCCGTTTCATATAAGTTCTCCACTGTTCCGGCCCCGTTCACATTGAAGGGATCATCCGTCCAGACGATATGGCTATTGCGGGCCATGGCCTGCCCTGTCATGGCCAGAACATACATGCCCCAGGGGTCGGAGTTGTTGGTCCACTTGATATGGGTGATGCTCAAATAGTGGTAGGTGGCAAAATAGCATACCACGCCCAACAGGGTTTCGGCAACCGAGACAACTGAAACGCCCGTCGGTCCACCCCCGACACCACCGGTCAGAGGGGTCATCAGGTTGATAATATGGGATCCGTAATTGAGCAGATGAGGGACGCGGCTGAGCTGGTCGTCATTGGTCTTCATCTCGCACATCTGGGCCACTAAACGGCCATCACAGGGACGCAGGCCATGGACCGGATCGCTGGCAGACATCTTCCCTAAGGCGGTCATGCCAGTGGCACAGTCGCCAATGTGCATCCCCGGTTTTCCGACGCGCCGGATGGCTTCGCGGGCGGTGGCGCAGTCCCGCTGCACAGCTTTTACTTCCATCATCGTCCCGGCCATAATGTCATAACCGTTGTAGGTCAGGGTGGCCCCGGATTCGATGCCGTGAACATAGGGCTCCTGGGCATAGCTGATCATCAGGGGAAGGTAGAACTCTTCACTGCAGGGCTGCCCGGCCGGACCTGTCAGATTCCATGGTGGGTTGGGATCTTCCACGCCACGGTGCCTGGCGATGACCATATCGCGACCCTCGCCCAGGTAGAGTGTATCGGGAGCCTGCCGCAGAGCATCTAAAATCTCCTCGCGACTGAAGCGGATCACGCGCTGCGTGTCCAGGTGATAAGCCCCTATATCACAGAAAAGCTGCAGGCCTGCCTGAAAAACCCGGTCAGCCATGCCATCATCTGCCGGGCAAACGTTGGCGGCATCGAACGTAATCTTATATTCCTTGACCAGTTCCTGAGTGCGTTTGGCCAGCATGAGGTCAAATTCGACCTCTTTCATGAACTTGCCAGAGCGTGAGCGCTGGAAGATTTCTAGGAGGCGTTCGTTTCCATACATAGCTATGCTCCTCTTTTGGTTGCCACTAACTTCTTTGCCACTTCAACGGCCCCACCTGCGCTTTCAGAAAAACCATTGGCGCCGATCTCATCGGCATACTCCTGGGTGATCGAGCCGCCACCGACGATATAAAAGTACTTTTTATCGAGCTTCAGTTCTTTGAGCAGCTCGGCGACTTCGCGACAGCCCGCGCGGGTGATGCTCATTAAAGCCGATGCGGCAATCACATCCGCCTTATTGGACTCGGCCGCATCAATAAAGGTGGCCGCGGGCACATCTTTTCCCAGGTCGATCACCTTGAAGTTTTGAGCTTTAAGAAGGCTGGCCACAATATTCTTCCCAATATCGTGAATGTCGCCTTTGACGGTGCCAATCACCACGACACCTTCGGTATGCATTTGACTGCCGCTCTTGGTGATGGCCTCTTCAATGAGCGCTGAACACGCGTTGCCTGCTTCGCCGGCAGCCATCAGTTCTGGTAAAAAGATTTCCAAATTTTCAAATCTTTTGCCGACAAGCGTCAACGCTGGCACAACCACGTCTTGGATAATCGCCAGCGGGCTGGAGCCGTGGTCTAGTGCCTTTTGCGTGGCAGCAACGGCAGCATCTTTGTCGCCCGTCGTCAGGGCTTCTCTTAATGGAGCTGCCACTTCTTCGGGGATTTTGGACTTGGTCATTGATGATTCTCCTTCAGGCAGTAGAGCCTTATTGATTGGTTTCGGTTCGAGGAATGGTCAAGCAAGTGAGTAGCAATCGATTGGGATGACAACCTCCTGACGAAAATGGAAAACCAACGTATAGATGCGGGCGAAGAAAACATTTGATTAATTGACCGAACTAAAATCAGTATATAGAATTTTACAGCGGTTGTCAAGCACAATGTCTCTTTTGTTATTTGAAATCGTGAACCGCGACCACTTTAAGGAAAAATCACTTTGTGAACTTGGACCGCAGTTCATCCTAGAGAGTTGTTCGGTTGGGTTATTATTTTTCCTTGATCATCGGTATCAAACTTGAGAAGGGGATGCTCTAAGAGATACGATTATGATGAACTAGACCTGGTGCTTGCCAGGTACGCGGTCTATGATTTTGAAAATGCGCATAGCCAATATCCCACAAATTAACACTTTATCCTACCCACCACTTTAAAGAGGGGGAGTACGCCTTTGAGAAGAACACTGACATTGATTAAACATCGTTGTTATGGTTGGAAAAATAATTGTTCAATAAAATGGCAATTTCCTTAACAGTGATGTCACACGAAAAGCCCGTCCGCTATACGTCGCGGTTGATCGCCTCGTCGTACAGCTCGTCCACCTCAGAGTCCAGCAGGTGAATGTAGCGGGATGTCGTGGAGCTGCTGGCGTGGCGTGCAGCCTTTCGCACGGCTTCGGTCTTTCCCCCGGCCAGGATCAGGAGCGTTACAAAATAATGCCGGAAATCATGGACCCGGATGCAGGTAGGGTCGATCCCGGATTCCCTGGCGCGTCTCTTGACCGCTTTCCACATCCCGCCTGACTCAACCGGTTTGATCTTCTTTCCGGCGCCCTTATCGTGCCGGGCGAAGAGCGGCAGGGAGGCGAGCGGCTTTCCTGAGGCGGCGTCTTTTCTTGCCCTCAGATAATCGTCGATCGCTTCCAGGGAACGCCTGGAAAAGCGCACGACCGCCTGTTTATCGCCTTTGCCCACCACCAGAGCGCGCTGCTCCAGCCGGTCGATATCACCGCGCCTCAGCGCGCAGGCTTCGGAGATCCTCAAACCGGTGTCCGCCAGGGTCAGGATAAAAGCCCGATCCCGAAGGGCGGTGACATCACTTTTCAACCCAATTGCATAGCTGATCACCTGCTCGATCGCCGCTCGGTCGAAGTTGATCAGCCTCTGGCCGCGCCTTCGGACCCATTTCTTTTCCGCCCGTTTGATCTCGGCCATGGACACATTTGAGGCATCCGCATAGAGGCCGCGCACGGCGCTGCGGTACAACGCCTGGGTGGAGGGGTTGAGGTCCTTGATCTTCTGCAGGAACGCTGCGTAAGTTTCGGCGGTCAATTCCCGATCGCCGACGAGGCGCGCGTAGACCTTCAGCGCTTCGCCGTAGGTCTGGATGGTATGCGGCGCGCGGTTCATTTTCAGGTGGTCGGCAATTTTCTCCTTGATATTCATTGTTCGACCTAATATAGATTATATCGAACATTAGAGAATATCGTCAAGGGAACACCTAATTCCAAATGTGGTCCTGGTAAGCTACAGTATGCTGATCCCCTACCTGATGCTGGTCTTGCAGACCATCCTCAAGACCATGCAGACCGTCGACATGCAGAAACTAAATGCCTATTTGCAGGCTGTGCAAAATTGCATCCAGTGGGAGATTTGCAAAGGCGCTCACCATGCTTGCCAATTTGCGCGACGATATGCGTGCGCAGATTGGCAAGGCCTCGAGCAGCCTGACCAGCTTGCAGATCAGCACATCTTCAAGCACCCCGGCATTGCCCGGTCCAGAGGCGCCACGAGAGACAATGACATAAGTCTCACCCCTTTCTCTTGAAGGGAAACCCTATTGTTTATTATGCTGAGGTGTCAAGTGGCTATGCGCATTTATACTGCCCCTGCCCCACAACGGGTCATGGCCAATGTCCATCAGCTCCCGATCAGCAAACGCGGCGCCGCCCCCTTACGGGATCATTTCAGGCTCTTGGCAAATTCGATCAGCTTTTCCGCCACCTCAGCCCCGACGCGCCCCTGGGCCTCGTGTGTCGCCGCGCCGATGTGCGGCGAGCAGATCACGTTGTCCAGCTTGACCAGCTTCCAATCACTGGGCGGCTCTTCGGCATACACATCAAAGGCTGCGCCGGCCACCTTGCCGGAGGTCAAGGCAGCATAGAGGGCGGCTTCATCGATAATTCCGCTGCGGGCGCAGTTGATAATGCGCACACCAACCTTCATCTTTTCGAACTGCGCCTTGCCAATCATGCTGGCGGATTCTTTGGTCTTCGGCAAATGCAGGCTGATGTAATCCGATTGGGCCAGCAGTTCATCGAGCTTGACCAGTCTGACACCCTCTGCTTCCTTGACGTACGGATCGTAGGCGAGCACCGTCATCCCCAGGGCGTTGGCACGTCTGGCCACATCCCTACCGATGTTGCCGATGCCAATCAGGCCCAGGGTTTTCCCACCCAGCTCGTCGCCCTCAAAGCTCTTCTTCTCCCATTTCTCGGTCTTCATCGTCGCTGTTGCCTTGTAAAGAGAGCGCGCCAGCGAGAACATGAAACCGATGGCCAGCTCCGCCACGGATGCGCTGCTGGCTTTGGGGGTGTTCATGACCGTAATATTTTTGGAGCGGGCGTAATCGGCGTCGATGGTATCCAGCCCGACACCGCCGCGCACGATCACCTTCAGGTTGGGGCAGGCGTCGATCAACGGCTGGCGGACCTTGGTCCGGCTGCGGACTACCATCCCGTCGTAGGCCGGCAGAACTTTGACCAGATCCTCAGGGGTGATCTCGAAGTTCGTATCGACCGTCAACCCCGCGGCGCGCATGCGTTCGATGGCCTCGGCTTCAGTCTTGTCGCACACCAGGATTTTCATTTTTCGCCTCCAAATATAATCTTACAATGGGATAAGAAGGGATATCCCCTGCTATCAGGAAACCGATTCTCGATTGGAACAATCCCTAACCGTTCTTCTGCTGGAACTCCTTCATAAATTTGACCAGCGCTTCCGACGCCTCGACCGACAGAGCGTTGTAAAGCGAGGCGCGCATCCCACCGACCGACCGATGGCCTTTCAAGCCGATCAGGTCGCGCTTCTTGGCCTCCGAGGCAAACTGGTCCTCGAGCTGTTCGTTCGGCAGCCGGAAGGTCAGGTTCATGCGCGAGCGGTTGGCTTTGGCGTGGCCGCGGTAGAACCCGCCGCTCGCGTCGATGGCCTTGTAGACCAAATCGGCCTTGGCCTGGTTGCGCTTCTCGATCGCAGCCAGCCCGCCGATGCCTTTTGCCCATTTGAACACCAGCCCGGCGATGTAAACCGACCAGCAGGGCGGTGTGTTGAGCAGGGAATTTTCCTCGGCCAGGGCCCTATAGTCAAGCAGGTTGGGGAGATTGGCCGGGACCTTCTCGAGCAGGTCTTCACGGATGATGGCGAGGACGACACCGGCCGGACCGGCATTTTTTTGGGCGCCGGCATACATCATGGCGTACTTGGAGACATCCACCGGGCAGCTGATGAAGTCAGAGGAGGCGTCACAGATCAGCGGCACACTGGCAGGCGGCAACGGCTCGGTGAAATATTCCACACCGTGGATGGTCTCGTTCGAGGTGAAGTGCAGGTAGGCCGCCTTTGGGTCCAGCTTGAGCTCGGCCTGGGCCGGAAGGTGGTTGAAGTTGTCGGCTTCGAGATTGGCCGCGGCTTTGGCGGCCCCAAGTTTTTGCGATTCCTTGAAGGCTTTCTTGCTCCACGTGCCGGTGACAATGTAATCCGCGGAAGCGCCTGCGGGGCGGAAGTTCATCGGCACCATGGCGAACATCAGGCTGGCGCCGCCCTGCAGGAACAGGATTTTATAGTTGGACGGGATGCCCATCAATTCCCGCAGATCGGCCTGGGCTTCGCTGACGATGGCTTCGAATTCCTTCGAACGATGGCTGATCTCCATGACCGACATGCCGGTGCCTTTATAATCAAGCATCTCCTGTTGAGCCTGTTCAAGGACAGGCAGCGGCAGGGCCGCGGGACCAGGGTTGAAATTGAAGACACGTTTCGTAGAATTGGACATATTTCTCACTCCTGTGTGCGAATATTATCTAGAGCCTTCTAATGCCAGGCGTCCATGGCACAAGCCCTGAATATGCAGCTCAGAATAGAAGCGCCTTCGGTTCCAAAAGTCCCGAGGCTGCGCTCCAGCTCCGAGGCGGGCTCGCTCGATTTCGGGGCGCGGCGCTGGTCGCCCCCCTGCCACCAATCTCGCTGGCGGCCAATCTTGAACGGCGGGCCGCAGGTCTTGTACCAGATGCAGAGGCGCGTCTTGTTCGCGTCACAAAATTCTGGGGTTGAGCCGCAGCATGGTCCATCGCTCAGGCGCTTGGGGCACTCCATCGGGCAGTAGAAAATACCGCTCATCACGTCTTCCCAATAAGCAGTCTGCGGGTTCATCACTTCTTAGGCAGGCGGCGGATCAACTCAACACTCATTTTATTTCCGGGATGGTACTCGTAGGTGTGACAGATCGGGCGGCCTTCAACGGTATAGGCCACCTCGTCAATCTCCAAGACCGGCGTTTTATCCGACATAGGCAAGGAAATATAAAATCGGCACTCGCGGGCACTCACCGAACTGACGCTGGCAATATAGTATTCTGCCCGAAGGCCGGTCTCTCGCTCCAGAAATTTGAGGAATGGTTCCAATACCCTGGGCGTGGACGACACTTGCTCCGCCAAGCCAGGATTAAACAGGCTTGCCGCCACGGTGTTAACACAGAAAATCATCGGCTCCTCATCAGCGGTGAACACTTCATGCGAGACCAGCACCGGAGCCTCGGCTGGTATTTGCAACGCCTTGGCCATCGCCGCGCTGACAGTTTCCAGGCCGCAATACACTTGCTCGAACGACGGTTGGCAGCAATACTCGCCGATTAATTTCTGGGGGTCGATAGCCCGATCGAGAGGATAGGAGATGTGTGGATTGCGGGTGACAAAGGTACCCCTGCCCTGGCGGCGGATGATCATTCCTTGCGTCGCCAGGGTGCTCAGGGCATCGCGGAGTGTGGGCCGGCTCACGTTGAGCTCAACAGCTAATTCAGTTTCAGAGGGCAAGTGTGAGTCAGGAAGGTATTTCCCGCTTATTATGCGCTCTCTGATGATTTTTTCGATTTTCTGGGTGAGCGGCGGCTGCCGGACTCGAGTCCTTTGAATGACCATTTCTTGCTCCGTGTGGATAGTCTAAATAGCTTATGGCAACGATGCGTCTATGCGGATTTCGAGGAACACAAATCCTTCTCCCTTCGGATCAGGATGGCTTTTGGGCCAGCTGCGGATGCACTAAACCCTCCGGGAGCAGGCCGGCTTCGGTCACGATACGCGGCACGATGTCTTCCCAGCCCACCGGCATGATGTGCAGCCCGTGGATGCCCTGCTTTTCGTAGCCCCGGATCCTGCGGGCCAGCTCCAGGGCGATCTGCACGCCCTCCTCCTGGGCGTTCCCGGCGGCATCCGCGGCTTCCATGCGCTTCAGGATGGACTCCGGCACATAGACCCCCGGCACCTCGGTCATATAACGCGCCATCTTGAGGCTCTTGAGGGGGGTGATGCCCACCAGGATGAAGACCTTGTCCAGGATATTCCGTTTGGCCAGCTCGTTGAGCCAGATCTCCATGCGATCGATGTCGTAGACCAGGTTAGTCTGGAAGAACTGCGCCCCGGCGTTAACCTTCTTTTCCTCGCGCATGGCCTGGAATTTGGGCTCGGAGGCGAAGGGCGAGGCGGCTGCCCCCAGGAAGAATTTCGGCGGGAACTTGATCTCGCGCCCATCCAGGTAGTGGCCTTCGTCGCGCATCCGGCGCAGGATCCACAGCATCTGGATCGAATCCAGGTCATTGATGTCCATGCGGCCGCGCGGCTGGGGCGAAAGCACCGGGCTGTCCCCGGTGACACACAGCACGTTGCGCACCCCGAGCGCCACGGCCCCCAGGATTTCGCCCTGCAGGCCGGCGCGTGTCCGGTCTCGGGCGGCGATCTGCATCACGGGTTCGGCGCCGTGTTCGATCGCGATCTTGCTGCAAGCCCAGGAAGTCATGCGCGAGGTGGCGGAGGCGTTGTCGGTGAAATTGATGGCGGTCACGTATGGCTTGACCGTGGCGATGTTGCTGATCAGTTTGTTGGTCGAGACCGAAAGCGGCGGGGTGATCTCGCAGGCCGCCACGAACGCGCCAGCCCGCAAGGCGCGCTCCAGCTCCGAGACGGGTTCGCTCGATTTCGGGGCGTGGTACTGGTCATCCCCCTGCCACCAGTCCGGCTGGCGGACCGGACGGAAGATGCTGGTCCAGGTCCCGGAGCGTTCTTCGGCCGAACCAAAAAGCAGCCCTTGAGCGACCTTTCCGGCGCCTATCTTCTTGACCTGCCCGGCTACGTCGCCCCAGGTTTCGGTGCCGGCCTTCTCCCAATCGAGCGGCGGCAGGACTTCCATGAGTATCTCCTGACGTCCCATCTTGAACGACCGGTCGTAGATCTTGTACCAGACACATGGACGCGTCTTATCCACGTAACAATATTCGGGGGTGGAGCCGCCGCAAGGTCCATTGCGCAGGCCCTTGGGGCATTCCATCGGGCAGATGAAAGCCGTCTCCTGCAGCAGGCAGTTCCCACACATGCGGCAGCCGAACAGCGGGCTTTTGATCGCATATTCCATATTTGCCAGCAACAGCCTGCCGAAGGTTTCCTTCTTGAAGGGTGAGTAGGCGGGCTGCCATCGTCGGCCAGGGGTAAAAATAGACATGTAAGTCTCCTGTCAGCTGAATTTTCTATGACATAATCCGGCATCGTCAGTAATAAGCCTGGTTTTGCGGGCCTTCAACATCTCCAGGGCGATTACTGGGACAAAGAAACAACAGGCAAATTCCGGCAAAACCGGGTCGTTTTCGCCATCGCCCGCCAAATAAAAATCACTTGCCGGCCTCATTCAATTCATCCTAGGTCCTGGCTCACACACCGCCATATTTCTTCCTGATCAACGGGCAGGTTGTCTATGCGGACACCCACAGCATGATTAATGGCGTTGGTGATAGCCGCAGCAGTCGGCACATTGACGATCTCGCCCACACCTTTGGCCCCGTAAGGGCCCGCGTGAGCGCTGTGTTCCACAAAAAAACAAGTGATCTGCGGGACGTGGAGGATGGACGGCATCCGGCTGCGGGCCATGCGGTCAGTGAAGATGTAACCATCTTCGGTGATGAACTTTTCGATCAGGGCGTTGCCGATGCCCATGATCACGCCGCCTTCGACCTGGCCCAGCAGACCGAGCGGGTTCAGCGCTTTTCCAACGTCATTGGCGGCGATGACCTGCAGCACATTTACTTCACCCGTACGCAGGTTGACGGCTACCTCGGCGGCCTGTGCGGCAAAGGAATAAGCAAAGTGCAGGTCGCCACCTTCGCCCAAGGCCCGGGTGGCAGGCGCACAGTATTCGCTCTGGGCGCACGGGGATCGGCCGTTTTCCTGCAGCAGGTGCCAGATTTGTACCAACGATAGATCGCGATTCCCTGCCTGCACGCGTCCATCTGCGAAACTGACCTGCTTGGCTTCCATTTCGAACTTCTGCGTCACACAATCTGCGATGTCCTGGCGAAGTTTCCTGGCAGCCAGGCACACAGCATTGCCGGAGACGTAAGTCTGGCGCGAGGAAGTGGTCGCCCCGCCATCCGGCGTCAGGTCGGTATCCATGACCAGCACGCGGATCCTGGAGGCGGGCACAGACAATTCTTCCGCGGCGATCATCTGCAGCACAGTGGTCAGCCCCTGGCCGAGTTCGGCAGACGAGGTGCGTACTTCCAGTGTCCCATCCGGAAAAAGCTCGACCTCGGCACTGGCTTTATCCACGGCCCCTCCACCAAAACCGGTGTTCTTGAAGGCCACCGCGAAGCCCCAGGCGGTGCGGATATGCGCCTGATCCCTGACTGTGCGCGGGAGGAACGGCCGGCTGCCTGCCCGCTTGCGCATTTCTGTGTCCACCCTCTCGATGCATTCCATCAAACCCACACTTTCAGTGAGCAGCTGGCCGGCGCCGGTGACCTTACCGACATCGAGGGCATTCTTACGGCGTAGTTCTACCGGGTCCATGCCCAGCCTCTCGGCAAGCATGTCCATCATGCTCTCGACAGCGAAATGCGCCTGGGTAACGCCGAAGCCGCGAAATGCGCCCGCGGGTGGATTGTTGGTGTACACAGCGTAACAATCTGCCTTGACGTGGGGAATGGCATATGGGCCGGTGGAGTGCGTCGTTGCCCGTTCCATCACTTTTTCGCCTAAAGAGGCATAGGCGCCCGTATCACCGTAAAGTTCGGTTTCCACAGCAGTAAGAACGCCATCCTGCTTGGCCCCCATCTTGATGCGTATTTGCGTGGCATGGCGCTTGGGATGAACCAGCATGCTCTCCTTTCTGTCGAAGAGCAGTTTTACCGGTCTACCGGTAGCATGGGCCAGCAGCGCAGCATGAATTTGCCCGGCGATATCTTCCTTGCCGCCGAAGGCCCCGCCGACAAGCTGGCCGATGATGCGCACCCTTTCGAGCGGCCAGCCCAGGGCGCGCGCCACCTGCTCGCGGTCCGAATAAGGGATCTGTGACCCGACATAAACTTCCATTCTGCCTTCTGGAAGCGGGCGGGCGAGGCTGCATTCCGGTTCCATGAACAAGTGATCCAGCGCCGGAGTGTTAAAGGTGTGTTCAATAACGGCGTCTGCCTCTGCGAAACCTGTTTCCACATTCCCTTTTCGTACCTGGATGTGCTTGAGCAGGTTGCCCGTTTTGTGCAGCTGTGGAGCCTGCGGGCTAAGCGCCTCCAAAGGGCTGTTCACCACTGGCTGCAGTTCAAATTCAACCTCGATGAGGTCCAGCGCCTTGGAAGCGATCTCGCGCGTTTCCGCCGCAACGATGGCGATGGCATCTCCCACATAGCGCACACGCTCTCCCACGCCGACCAGGATGGGCCAATCGGCGGTGACCAGGCCGTGATAGTGCTCGCCGGGAATATCCTCGGCAGTCAGCACGGCGGCGATCCCCGGCAGAGCACGCGCTCGCGTCACATCCAGCCTGCGCAGGATGGCATGAGGCACCCCGGCGCGCTTTACCCGCGCATGGAGGCTTCCCTCGAAATTCAAGTCGGCTGTGTAAAGGCCTCTGCCGGTGACTTTCTGGACAGCGTCCGGGCGGATCAAGCGCCGGCCGATCGCTTGGGCGCCGGGTTTATCACACTCAGCCAGGGGAGGTTGGATAGCTACCCCGCTGTGCAGGGCGCGAGCCGCTGCCAGAACGGCGCGCTCGATGGCCGGGTAGCTGCCGCAGCGGCAGAGGTTGCCTTTCAGCGCCCGGCGGATCTCGACAGAGGTTGGATCGGGATGACGCTGCAGGAGCGAAAAGGCGCTCATAATCTGGCCGGGCGTACAGAATCCGCACTGCACCGCGCCGTGCTGGATGAAGGCCTGCTGGAGAGGATGCAGGCCCCCTTCTGCTTCCGGCGTGGAGGATGGATCCGCCAGACCTTCAATGGTAAGGATTTCCATCCCTTCCGCCCTTGCCGCCGGGTAAGAGCAGGATAACACCGGGTCACTATTGACCAGTACGGTGCAGGCACCGCACTCGGCCTCCTCGCAGCCGATCTTGGTGCCGGTCAGGCCCATACGGTTGCGCAGGAAGTCAGCCAGGCTTTCGTCTGGGAGGCGCGGCAGGCAAACCTCTGCGCCGTTCACAACCATCCTGAGCATCTTTTCGACGGTCATCCCGCGGCTCTTTCCCAGGCCTTTTGGAATACTTCCTCGAACAACACGCCCGCCAAATGCCGCCGGTACTCGGCGGTCGCGCGGTGGCGGCTGGTGCGAAATTGGGCTTGCGATAAAATGGCTTGCAGGGCCGCCCGGCGAATTTTGGAGGCTGGTGCCTTATCTTTCAGCACCCCTTCCGCCTCGAATAAGCGTGTCGGGACGGGTCCGCAAGGGCCGGAGACGATGCGCACCAGGGCTATCTTTTCATCCCGGCGTTCTAGCCAGATGGCCAGATTCAGGATCGGCAAGGGGATGCCCTGCGGCCGCATGACCCGTCCGAAGGCAGATGTCTGCCCTGACTTGGACAGAGGCACAAAAAAGCCCACGAGAAGATCCCGCGTGGGATGCAGTGTGGATTTCCCTGGCCCGTCAAACAATGCCGCCAGGGGAAGCCTGCGTCTTTCCTCCAGGCTGGCCACTTCTGCCTGGGCATCCAGGGCGAGCAGTGCGATCGCCCCATCCGCGGCGGGCAGGGCGTGGGCAACATTCCCGCCGATCGTGGCCGTATTGCGCACCTGCGGCCCGCCGATCATCCCGCAGGCTTCGGCCAGCGCCCGGGCGTGTTGCTGGACAAGCGGCGACGCGGTAATGCGACTGTGGGTCAGCGAGGCACCGATGAACAGCTCACCCTGGCGAATCTCCAAAGCGCACAGTTCGGGAATTCGGGTCACATCCACCAGGGTGTGGACGGCCGGGCGCAAACTCTGATGAGTCTCCAGCCATAGGTCGGTCCCACCCGCAATGATGGTGGCCTGGCCCGGCGCATCGACCAGGGTGTGCAGGGCGTCCTCTACGGTTTCAGCCAAACAGTACTGCTCGCAAAGGCTCATTTTTTACTTCACACTGACTCTCGGTATCTTCTTATAAGCAGGCGAAAATAGAGTGTGCGGGGGCGGCTTCATTTGCTGAATGCTTGAAGTCGTCATTTCAGAGAAACCTTTACCCGGATTGGGGATGTCGAAAGTGTCCTTATAAAAAGGTGGCAGTTTGAGGGCAATCTCATTGGCTTCCCCGGGCGCGATCCTGCTGCTTGCGGTCGCTGTGCCGACCTCCCCACCCCAGCCTGCCTCCCACCCGGTTTGGTGATCAACCACGCGGCTGCCTCTGTTGGCATTGAAAGGGTCATCGACCCGGACAATAAGGAAATGGAAAACCAGGGAGCGAATGGAGATGATTAAATATTTTGATTAACTGACCGAACTAAAATGAGTATATAGAGTTTTATAGTGGTTGTCAAGAACAATTCCGCTTTTGTGATTGGACATTCAAAATCAATGCTGAATTTGGGAACAGCCCTAAACTGATATTTTCTGGGGCGCTTTCAGGTGCTTGGCAAGGTGTATACTGTGCGAGCTCGTTCGTTCCCGGGCCGAAGAAGTCCTCCCCCTCCGCCAGTACGCATACCAGCACAGCCTCCGCCATACAATCGGGTCCCTCCGACCTGAACCGGCCGATCGCGGTATTTACCTTTACTCGTCCAGCCGTTTCGACCCCGACGCGTAGGGCATTTCCATTCCTGCCAGCCTTCGCCCGTGGGCCGGGATAGGAAAAAACGCGGCAACCTCCCTACGATAGTTCTTCAGCAGATACCATCCAAGAAGACTGTCGTTTTGAACCTGCCATTTATGAACTGCTTTTTGGCGCTTTAGTAAAGCAGTCATTTCAGGCACGAGAACGGTTGTGGAAAGTCAGGAAGACTTTAACAAGTGCAGAATGATTGTATATACGGTGTTGAAATAATCTTGTAAATCCAGAGCGTTTTCGTCCATCATATACTGCAGCGATGCGCCATCCATCATTGAAGACAGGATTGCTGGGACGATTGCAGCATTTTGGGGTTTGAAAACACCAGCCTGGACTCCCGAATCGATCACAGTACGTATATCTGCCCGCCAACGCGCGTACATCTTCCCGATCTTTGCCCGGATCACAGCATTGGCGGTGCCCTGTACCCAATAGTCGAGGAACACCTTCATTTCCTGACCGTGATGGATCAAATAAATCTCCTGTTCCAGGAAGACGTGCAGTTTTTCTTCCGGAGAAATACTTTGATCGGCCAGGACACCTTTGCGCTCTTCAATAAACACTTCCTCCAGGTAATCCAGCAAGTGCAGTAAAAGTTCATCCTTCGACGGATAGTAATAGTGCATATGCCCCTGGCTTATTCCGGCGCGTTTTGCAATCTCTCGCAAGCGGGTTCCGCTGATCTTGTTGTCCTCGATTGTTTCCATGGTGGCAGTGAGAATCAACTTTTCCAGAGGGATCTTTCCCCTTTTCTGATCTGGTTGGCCTGTTCGCATAATCCCTCCCTCATGGGGTAAGTTCTTGGTATTTCTTTAATGGACCGTACAAATTGAGATTATCGGATAATAATATTTATGTCAAGGAAAAAACGTGTGAGGCGGTGGCGATCATTTCGTACTCGTACAAGAGGCATTCCAGCCGATGAAGATGCGCTGGCCAGGGCGTTGGCCGATCGATCCGGGTTTTACCGGAGCCGGGGTTTTCAATTCGGGTTCAAACGGTCTTGTTCCCATCCTTGAGGCACCAGACGCCCATTACGCATCAAGATCCGGCGGGCTGGCTGAAGCCGCAGCGCCTGCTGGGCGTCGTCTGCCGCCAAAAACACGAAATTGGCCGGGCGACCCACCTCGATCCCATAATCTGCCAAGCGCAAAGCCCGGGCTGCGCGCTTGCGAGGCATGTCATAGGCGGTCTGCATCCCTGTCCAAAGAGGGAGAGAAGCAAATACATAGATGCTATTTTGATGCTCCCTTCTGAAATCATTTGTGGTTTATGTAAACACTTTGTGGATGGCAACCAAAAAATTTCGAGCCGGATCGGAGTTATATTCATCCTCTCCGAAGCTCCTGGATACACAGCTCACTGACCCAACCTAAAATTCAGTAATCAAACCCACCAAGCGTCGCTTTTTCGGTTGATTTCCAGCCGAACAAAAATTGAACAATTATTACTGACTGCCCTCCGATGAAGGGACTTTGGCTGATTTCGTGTCAGACCAAAATCTTGGGTCGGTTAATATTCGTAGGATCATTCGGTATGAAACCAAAAAAAACTCTTCAATATCGGACGCTTCAGGATCAATGAGGAATTGAACAGCAAACCCCTCCAAGAGTGCGATGACAATATATGAGATCAGTCTTTTGTCAATGGAGGTAAAATTACCCCTTTTAATACCTTCCTCAATCACTTCCTCTGCTTCCTTACGCCAAGTATTGTAAACCAATCGGATCTTCTGTTGGATTTGCGGATTGATGGATGCTTGACCCCAAAAATCCAAAAAAACCATCTCGCGATCGGGTTCCTCCAGCAGAAGTTTCTGCTCCTGAGTCATGAAAGACCATAATTTTTGATCAGGATCTAATATGTCCCAGGAGAACTCACGTTGCCGGTCTTCATCAAAGCACTGTTTCATGTAGCCTAATACGTCTACTAATAAAGCGGATTTTGTTGGGAAGTGATAATGGATTGTGCCAAGACTTACGCCTGCCTGGCGGGCTACATCTCTAAGCCGCATACCGCTCACTTTCTTATTGGTAATTACTGTCAAGGTTGAATTTATTATCTTCTCGCGCGTAGTTAAATCTTGGCGACTTTGCTTTTTCATGATTGCTCCTGAAATTCCTTTCTGGATTATCATCGCTTTACAGCCAATGCATAAGAGGTTTGTTTATTCCTCTCTTATTTTACGCTATACTTTATCAAATAATCCCAAGTGCATTGTAAAATGTCATATTTGGAAAGTGCCATTTACCACTTGAATTGGGTGATTTATTTATTATAGAATCCTTTCGTACAGATGTACGAAATATATTCACTTAAATCCTCAAGACAATTACATAAGCGCCTTAGTCACTCGTTAGGATTGGCATACAAGAGTTCTTATGCCAAAGCGTAAAGGAGGGAATAAAGGCAAAATATATAATATCCCCCACGAACATTCTGTCGTATTCAGGTGTCGATCAAGGAGGCATACAAATGTTTACTAAGAATATTTGGCGTTTTGCTTCAATTCTTGTAATCCTCGCACTGGTTGCTGCCTGTGGAACTACGCAGACTCAAACGCCGACTCCAACTCAAGCCCCCACAAGTCCCACAGTGTCTAATCCCACTCAAGTCCCACCGACTGTAATTCCTGTAGTCCCCACAAGTCCCACAGTGTCTAATCCCACCGAACTCAAATTTGCTCTTATCATTGCTGGCACTTTGGAGAATCCTTGGGATCACTCCTGGATGGACTCCTTTGAACGCGTTGAACAACAAAAACCACACGGTCTTACATTAAGCGTTGATTATACTGAAAATGTATGGGACAACTTCGACCAGGTTGTCCGCACATATGCTGATACACACAAGTATGGGATCATCTGGTGTAATAGTTCCTATGCTGATCTCGTCGCGAAGATTAAAGATGATTACCCCAATATCCTTTTCGTTGTCACTGGCTCGGGCAATAAAGGACTGGGAGGCAACGGTTACTGGATTTATAAACGGATCTTTGAGCCGGCTTACTTGGAAGGAATCATTGCAGGCAAGATGACCAAGACTAACATCCTTGGCGCCGTAGCTACATATCCGTATGATGATGTAAATGACGTGATCAATGGCTTCATCGATGGTGCTAAAAGTGTTAATCCCAATGTCCAATACAAAGTCAGCTTCATTCAAAGCTGGTATGACCCAGTAAAAGCTGGGGAAGCAACCTACGCTCAAATCGCTGCTGGGGCAGACTTCATCCTCCAATTAGGTCAAGCCTATGATGCATGTAACGAGAAGAACGTTTATTGCTTTGGTAATTATACAGATTCTAACTACCTTGCCCCAAATGTTATTATCACAAGTCAGGTCGCTGATTGGGATCCAGATATCAACTACGTAATCGATCAATGGTGGGATCATACGGTCAATGGAAAACCCTATGCTGCTTCATTAACGCCAGTCTGGTTTTCAATGAAACAGGGAGGAGCCGAACTTGCCCCCTACCATAATTTCGAAGGAAAACTGCCACAAGACGTTGTGAACCTGGTAGAGCAAAAGAAACAAGATATTATGTCAGGAAGTTTTGTGGTTCCATTAAGGCTTGAGAGTCCGGTTACCCCGTGACACTTATAAAACAGGAAAATCACCAAGAAGGATTTCCGGAGCCAGGGTTGGCGAACCTAACCAACCCTGGCAATGAATCATACGAAATCATAAAGACAATAAACCTAACAAAGCGGTTCCCCCTGGTGCTCGCGCTTGATCACATCAATTTTGACCTGAGAAAGGGTGAGATCCACGCCCTGTTGGGAGAGAACGGCGCCGGCAAAACGACCCTATCGGAATGCCTGTATGGATATTACCAGCCAGACGAGGGGGAGATTTATTACAAAGGAAAAAAGGTCATTCTATCTTCTCCACGTAGCGCTATCAGTCTTGGGATTGGGATGGTTCATCAACACTTTGTCCTGATCAGGTCACATAGCGTACTGGAAAATATCCTTTTAGGTACAAGGCACAAAGGTTTTCGTATTGATGTTTCAAAAGCCAAATCAAAATTCGAAATTCTTTGTAAGGACTATGGTTTGGACATTAATCCAGACAGCCTGATCTCGCAGTTATCTGTCGGACAACAACAATGGGTCGAGATTCTGAGATCCATTTATGAAGGAATTGAAGTACTCATTCTAGATGAACCCACCGCGGTATTGACACCACAAGAAACAAATGATCTCTTTCAAGTGCTTGGTCGGATGAAAAATAAGGGACTTTCTATAATTTTTATTACTCACAAATTGAAAGAAGTTAATCAGATAGCGGATCGAATTACCATCCTGAGAAAAGGAAAACACATAGTAACTCTTAATAACAATGAGATTTCAGAAAAAAAACTAGCCTACATGATGGTTGGTAGAGAGTTTTCAATTGCACCTCCAAAGAATGAATTCCAGTCCAGAGAGCCGCCGATCGTTGAGCTCTCTGATATCTGCGCTTTTAACGACCAAAAGGTCCTTGCTCTCAACCATATATCTTTAGGGTTAAGACCAAATGAAATTCTTGGAATTGCTGGAGTGTCCGGCAATGGGCAAAAAGAGCTGTTTGAAGTTCTTATCGGTATCCGAGGGAAGAAAACTGGATCAATAGGTGTGAAAGGAAAAAAGGTTTTAAAGTCATCTCCATCGATTATCATGTCCCTTGGTGTCGGATCAGTACCCGAGGATCGCTTCCAAGAAGGGCTCATTCCCAATTTTACAATTAGCGAGAATCTTATCCTTGGTTTCCAGGACTCACCGGCATATCGCATAGGTTTGTTCTTTCTCAATTATCAAGCGATTGACAATTACGCCAAACAATGCATCTCAGACTTTGAAATCGTGGCTAATTCCCCACAACAGCAGATACAAACCCTCTCTGGGGGAAATATACAGAGGGTCATCCTGGCGAGAGAGCTTTCACAAAATCCCGATTGTTTAATTGCAAACCAACCCACACGCGGGCTAGATGTGGGAGCAGTCGAGTACATACACAAGCGCCTATTGGAGCTTCGTGATCAAGGCGCGGCAATCCTGTTAATCTCTGAAGACCTGGACGAAATTTTAGCGCTTTCTGACCGGATTGCAGTAATGTATAGGGGAGAGATTTTGAAAAATTTCGCGCCTGGTGAGCAGACGATAGAAGAGATCGGATTGATGATGGCGGGGATTCGGCCAGATGTTTAGGAACAGAACTTTGCCGATTAGATTTGAGAAGCGGCAACATGTCGGCCGGCTCCGGCAATTAGCAGCCATTGGTATCGCTTTAGCAACCTCGCTTTTAATCACCGCTATCCTTGTCTATGCGGCAGGAGCGGATGTTACTGCTGCATTCGCATCATTATATCAAGGCGCTATTGGCGACAAGACAGCGTTGATCAACACCTTAATAGTGACAACACCAATCCTGCTGACCAGTGAAGCAGCTGTACTTGCTTTTCGTGGAAATATCTGGAATATTGGCTTGGAGGGACAACTTTATGCCGGTGCGATGTTCGCTTATTGGATTTATGCCTCTACCAATGGTATTCCTGCAGGCTTTTACCCGTTAATTATTATTCTAGGAGGTTTTATTGGAGGTGGCATCCTTGGCTTCATTCCAGGAATATTAAAATCCAAATTCCAGGTTGATGTAATTATCAGCACTGTGATGTTGAATTATGTGATTGCTTACTTTCTCGATTTTCTACTAGGAAGCTCATGGCGCGTACCTGGATCTTTTTATTATCAAACGGCTCTCATTGATGAGAAAGCTGATCTACCATTACTGATTAACAATCCCCCCCTCCATATGGGTTTTCTCGTTGCTCTAATAATGGCTGGTGCTGTTTATATTATTCTAAAATGGAGCCGGTTTGGTTACAAGATCCGGGCGATCGGGGAGAACCCCCGGGCTTCCTTATTTAAAGGGATTAACGCTGCAAGAACGATCACGATTGCCTTAATACTAAGTGGAGGCGTTGCTGGTCTGGCAGGAGCTATTGAGCTCTTTGGTTTACGTCACCGATTACGTTCCGATCTTTCACCTGGTTTTGGCTGGACCGGGATGATGATCGCCATGCTGGCCGGGCGCGATCCTATCATCGCCATTCCTGCAGCTCTTTTCTTTGGAGCACTAGAAAACGGTTCGCTAAAGATGCAAATCACGACAGGCGTTCCAACATCCTTGGTTGACGTATTACAGGCACTTGTGGTTTTCCTAATTCTCGGCTCTCAAGTAATTGCAAATTATCGGCTTCGAAGAGTTGCCTATGAACATTAATGCTTTTCTTCAAACTGCGATCTTAATCAATATTTTAGCTTCTACGTTGAGAATCTCTACTCCTTTGTTATTAGCTTCTATGGGTGAACTTGTCACAGAGCGATCGGGTGTTTGGAATATGGGTTGCGAGGGAACTGTGCTCATGGGGGCATTTACCAGTTTTTTAGTCACAAATAAAACTGGATCCCTAATCATGGGAACACTTGCAGCAATTGTAGCTGGTGGATTAATGGGATTAATCATGGTAACTTTGGCCACCACCCTTAAACTTGATCAGACCGTGATTGGAATGACCCTGAATCTGTTCGCCAGTGGTTTAACTGTTTTTTGGTACACAATCGCCTTTAAAGTGGGTGGGGCGCAAAGTTATCCATCAATTGCGACCGCAGAAGTTGTAAAAATACCCTTCTTGTCGAAGATTCCATTCATAGGGGAAGTATTTTTTTCGCAAAAACTACTTACCTATTTTGCTTTCCTTCTTGTTCCTGCGATCTGGTACCTTCTCTACCGGACCTGGCTTGGTCTTGAAATTCGTAGTTTAGGGGAGTATCCCCGGGCGGTAGATATGCGCGGGCTGCACGTTAATCGGCTGCAATATTTCAGCGTACTTTTTGGCGGAATGTTAGTTGGTCTGGCGGGATCTTTTTTAACTCTAGGATCCTCCGACCTATTTATACCTAATATGTCTGCAGGACGTGGTTGGTTGGCCATTGTGATTATTATTGCTGGCAACTGGCAACCTTATCGCATTCTACTTGTAACTCTTATATTCGCTTTTCTTGAAGCACTACAACTTCAAATTCAAGGAGTTGGAGTACAGTTTCCTTATCAATTTTTACTCGCCCTCCCATATATTTTTGCAATACTGGTAATGATGAGTAGTCGAGCTAGATCCAATGCACCGGGTTGGCTCTCGACACCTTACAATCGAGAAGATTGATAATAAGAATTTTTATATGGAGAGATTATGCCAGAAACAAACTGGAATGTGATACAAAACGATTTTTTACAGGCTTTACTCGCCTCGAATCAAGTTGAAGCCTTTCAAATCACACGCCGCGTGCTATCTGACAACGTCTCAATGATTGAGTTCTTCGATCGTTGTATAACACCTTCATTGGAAGAAATAGGCGCTCGGTTCGAAAACCTTGATATTTTTCTACCAGAGATGGTTGAGGCTGCGAGCATTGTGGAAAATATCAACCGTGAGATTATACAACCCGAAATCCAGAAAACAGTGCACGATTCTGATCCAGCCAACAGGTTATTACCCCTAGGGAGGGTCCTTTTGGCAACTGTTCAAGGGGATTTACACGACATCGGTAAAAACATAGTCGCCACGATGCTAAAAGTGAATCGGTTTGAAGTAATCGATGCAGGAACAAACGTGACTGCACAAAATATTATTGCAAAAGCGCGACGTGAAGAGGCTAAAATTATCGGTTTATCAGCTCTACTCACGACTACTCTTCCCTATATGAAAGATGTAGTCGATTTGCTTGTCGGTCTCGGTCTTCGTGACAAGTTCGCTGTGATCGTTGGTGGAGCAGCAGTTACTCCTGAATTTGCAAAAGAAATTGGCGCAGATGGATATGGACGAACGGCTGCAGACGCAATTCAAGTATGTAAAACCGTTTTAGGCATTATTGTTGCTGGAGGCTAGTATTATGAGACAGAGAACGCCAGAAGAGTATACCTATATGCTCAATGTCTTGGATAAAGCTGAGAGTGGACCGATCATTGACCAAAAGGAATTTGACAATATTTGTATCCACTCAAAGATTAAGCAGCTAGTTGATAAATACGATATTCATTTTGAAAAAGAAAAAAGTGTGCCTGCTGATGAACGACTTGCTGATCGGTTATTCCTGGCTGGTATGGAGTTGGCTCTAGAAACAGGCGTTTATTGTATCGATACTCAACGGCAAATGCGATGGAACGCCGATGAGTTAGACTGGATTATCAAGTGCACTCCCTCAACCGAGGTGTTAGGAAGTGGTAAGGACTCGGTGACGATTCTAAAGCGTCGTCCAGGTGACACGATTCGAGTAAGCGTCGTAGGTGGACCCTCTGGGATACCTGTACCAGAAGATCTTTTTGAATCGATTATGCTAAGTTATGCCCAAGAACCGCTCATAGATATAATCGATGATGCATCGCTCCTTCGAACGCATGGACGCCCTATACGTGCTGGCTCCCCCTGGGAAGTAGTTGGCTGCTGGCAAGAGGCCAAAATGATTTTTAAAGTCCTCGAACGCGCAAATCGACCTGGGTTGGCAATTGGGTGTGCAGAGAATGCACCTACCGCACTCGGAGAGATAGCTACAACGACATATGGGGGATTTCGCCTAACCGATTGGCACCATAATGCTTTAATCAGCGAGTTGAAGACAACCTATTCTGAACTTATTCGGGCAATTCAGTACACCCAAATTGGTTGCAGGTCGCATGGATTTTACAACCCGATCTATGGAGGCTATGCTGGTGGTCATGAAGGGGTTTCTATCGCTATCGTTGGTGGCTTGATCCTGATGAGAGCATGTTATGGGGCAACAACGATGAATGCTGGGCCTAGCCATCCCCACTTAAGCTGTGACACCCATCCGGATCTATTACCAGCACAGGCGTTGGCTTTTCAGGCGCTCAGTCGGAATACTAATTTATTGATCGCTAATTTCATCAGACCTGTAGCTGGTCCTTGTACAAAAGACATCCTATATGAAGTAGCTGCCTTGACAATTGCATCAGTTGCTTCGGGGATTTCGCTCGTTGAGGGCGTTCAATCAGCTCGTGGTATTAACTCAGCACATTGTAGTGGCCTTGAAGCACGCTTTGCTGCACAAGTTGCCCATTCCTGCGAGGGAATGACACCGGCAGATGCCAATCTAATTGTACGCTCTCTTGTGTCGAAATATGCAAACCGGCAAAAAGAGCTGCAGAAGGGGAAATCATTCTTAGATATCTACAATCTTGATCTTGTTCAACCAACAGACGAATGGAGAGACGTGTATGAGGCGGTGGCCCAAGAACTGCATACTGAGTATGGGCTATTGCTTGAGGATTAGGTTAGATCCTCTCAGCACCTGTTTTCTCACTCAATTCTAATTTACAAAACGTTTGAAAAACACTGGTTTTTGTGAAAACTGATAATACATAAGTCAAGAAGTGGGATGACAAGGAGGAGATATGAATGGGAAATTCACTATACTGGAGCAAGCCATTCGCTCAGGAGATATTTCTGGTGGGATCGCCGAGGCGTCCCGGTTAGCAGAAAGTGGTGAATTGGTTTTTTCTATCTTCCATGAAGGCATTGAACCTTGCTTGAAAGACATCGGCGATAAATTTGGCCGATTGGAGGTTTTCTTGCCGGAGTTGATAGAGGCAGCAGATGTAGTCAAGGCAGTGCAAGAATCATTAAAGTCCTACCTGAAAGCCGGCGAAGTCGCCCAGACGCAGAAAGGTAGGATTGTACTTTGCACCATCCAGGGAGACATACATGATATAGGTAAGAACATTGTGAAAGCAATGCTCGAAGTAAATGGTTTTGAGGTTCAAGATCTGGGTGTCAATGTCAGTCCGATGGATGCCATCCAGGCTGCTAAAAATTTCAACGCTGACATCATCGCGATATCCTCCCTGATGCTCACATCATTGCCCTATGTAAAAGACGCAATCGAAATGGTCAAGCAAAATGAAGGCTACCGCAGCCGTTTCAAGATTCTTGTTGGTGGTGGGCCGGTCAGCCGTGATTGGGCTGAAAAGGCTCAGGCGGATGGCTATGGCGACGACGCGATCGAAGCCGTGACGCAAGCGACCCACTTGATTGCTAACTGAGTGGATCCACTAGAAAGGGAGAAAAATTATGAAGAATACGACTAGATTATTGGATATTGTAAACCGCAGTCTGTCTGGCCCTTTAGTTGAAGAAGACGCATTCAATCGGCAGGTGACCCAAGGTATCCGGCGAGTGGTGAAAGAGTATCAAATCCAAATCCATTCCGAACATATTATTAATCAAGATGACAAGCTTGCAGACCGAACCTGGCAGGCAGCTATTGATTTTCTTGCCACCTGTGGAGTCTATAACCAATCAACGGGCAGGGTGATCCTGCATAGCCAGAAAGAGATACTGGGTGCTCTATCAAGCGCCCCAGATCAGGTCTGGTTGGGTAGCGGTACTGATGCTGTCCTCGAGCGTTGCCGGACAGTAGAAGATGCCCTTGTACCCCTTAACATGGGAAGTCCGATCGGGATGGCAATCCCTGAAGAGCTATTTATCCCGATCATGCAAAGCTATATTCAAGAGCCTCTAGTGGATGTTGCCTGCCCAGGCAGCCTAATGACGGTCCAGGGGCAGGAGATCCGCGTTGGCTCACCCCTGGAAATTCTAGCTGCCTGGGAAGAGGTGGATTTGATGCGCATCGCCCTGGTTCGTGCTGGTCGTCCCGGTATGGCATGGACAGGTTTAGTGCTGAGCATGAGCGATGCTGGCCAGCTTTCGGCAGTCAACCCCTTGGGATTGAAATCCAGCGATATGCATACCTTTGGGATTATTTCGGAACAAAAGGCAAATTTTGAGATCCTTAACAAACTAACCCAAAGCATTCGCATGGGCGGGATCGTCGATCCCTATGCCAACCCAATCTATGGGGGCTTCGGCGGAGGAATAGAAGGTCAAGCTGTTCTCATCACAGCCGCTATGATTGCACTAAGCGTGGTTTTCATGGCAACCTGCTGCGGATCATCACCAACGCATCCATTCCATTTCAATGACACAGGAAAAGAAGTCATGCAGGCTACTAGTCTGGCCTTCCAGGCACTTGCCCGTAATTCTCATTTACTAACGAACCTGACTATAACGCCGGTAGGGGGGCCGGGAACGAAAACCCTGCTCTACGAAACCGCAGCATTTGGAATTATGAGCACGGTCTCCGGAATTAGTCGCATTTTGGGCCCGCGTGCAGCAACAGGTGCATTTCCAGCGCACTGCAGCGGTTTGGAGGCTCGCTTTAGTGGAAAAATATTGCATGCAGCATCCAAACTAGATCGTATGCGGGCAGAAGAGTTAGTCCAACGTGCTTATGCTTGTTATGAAGGTCAGCTGGATAAAAAACCTCATGGCTTACCTTTCCAGGAAGTTTACGATCTTAATACCATACAACCTTTATCGGAGTGGCAAAGGTTGTATGATGAAACAATAGAGGAGATGATCGGCTGGGGTCTACCTATTGATTGACGAATTGATCTCATCTGTGGAATCCGGCAATTGCATCCAATATTAACTATCAACATAAGGCTATGAAAGTCACCCGATAGCATAGACCATAATAAACGAATATCTCAGCTTCACATAATAATATTTATCAGGAAATCCCTTTTTATTAACCTTTTTTTCATTGATCTCCAGACAAATTCGTGATCGACCGGTAATTGGTCTACCCGAACACCAACCGCGTTGTCGATGGCATTGATGATTGCCGGTGCTGTGGGGACACCAGCGATTTCTCCCACCCCCTTCGCTCCATAAGTAGTGGCCTTGAAGCACGCTTTGCTGCACAAGTTGCCCATTCCTGCGAGGGAATGACACCGGCAGATGCCAATCTTATTGTACGCTCTCTTGTGTCGAAATATGCAAACCGGCAAAAAGAGCTGCAGAAGGGGAAATCATTCTTAGATATCTACAATCTTGATCTTGTTCAACCAACAGACG
>Ga0187849_1001423_pt1 | contig 25850 bp, 17 predicted proteins | sample June2016WEW_4_10_2_FD_132412 | JGI IMG/M metagenome (GOLD analysis project Ga0187849, IMG submission 132412) | Peatland microbial communities from SPRUCE experiment site at the Marcell Experimental Forest, Minnesota, USA - June2016WEW_4_100 | ecosystem: Environmental > Terrestrial > Soil >...
TCCATCGACGAGCTGGCGCGCCCGGGCTTCGAAGGCGCAAAGTACGTCTTCACTCCGCCCCTGCGCCCCAAGGAGCATCAACCCAAACTCTGGGATGGGCTCAAGCACGATCACTTGCAAGTCGTCTCCACCGACCATTGCCCGTTCTGCTTCGCCGACCAGAAGATACTGGGCAAGGATGATTTCACCAAGATTCCCAACGGCGGCCCGGGCATCGAGAATCGCCTGCAACTGATTTATCACCACGGCGTGAATGCGGGAAAAATCACGCTCAATCGCTTTGTGGAGATCACTTCCACCACGTCGGCGCGCATTTTTGGCATGTACCCGCGCAAGGGAGAAATCGCCCCGGGCAGCGACGCCGACGTGGTGATTTGGGATCCCGAGGCGGTGCACACCATCAGCGCCAAGACTCATCACATGCGGGTGGACTACTCGATGTATGAGGGCTTCGAGATTCGCGGCAATGCGCGGACGGTGATTTCGCGCGGGGAAGTGATTGTGGACAACGGCCAGTTCCTAGGCAAGCCTGGCCGCGGCCAATATCTGAAGCGCACGGCGCGCGCAGGGGCGTGGAAGTGACCGATTTTGGATTTTAGATTTTCGATTTTGGATTGGAGCGGGCGCCCAACGCAGTTCTGCTAATCAGCGGCACTCGATCCTTCGAATCCTTAGACCTCGGCTCTGCGTCAGGCAGAGACAAAGGCAATGGCGGGGCACATCCATAATGGATTGTAGGAACGGTGGCAGGAATCCAAAATCCAAAATCTAAAATCCAAAATGAAGCAGAATGGGAGGGAGAAGGATGATGGAATCTGCCGTGGGTTTGGTCGGTTTTTATATCAACGGGGCGTGGGAGAAGCCGCAGGGCCACCTGACCCTGGCGGTCACCAATCCGGCCACAGGGGCGGTGCTGGCGGAGGTCCCTTACGCGAGCGAGGCTGACGTCGACCGCGCCGTCCGTTCCGCGCACGAGGCGTTTCTGAAGTGGCGCAACGTGCCCGTGGTGGACCGCGTGCAGGTGCTCTACCGCTTCAAAGCGCTGCTGGAGGAGCACGCCGTGGAAGTGGCGGCCGTCCTCACCCGCGAAAACGGTAAGACCGCCGAGGACTCCAAGATGGAAGTTCGGCGCGCCATCCAGATGGTGGAAGTGGCCTGCGGCATGCCCAGTCTGATGATGGGCGATTCGCTCAACGATGTGGCGCGTGAGATCGACTGCAAGACCATTCGGCAGCCCGTGGGCGTCTGCGTGGGCATTACGCCTTTCAATTTCCCCGCCATGGTTCCCCTGTGGATGTACCCGTTTGCGATCGCCTGCGGGAACACCTTCGTGTTGAAGCCCTCGGAAAAGGTTCCGCTCACGCCGACGCGCGCCATCGGGTTGCTGGCGCGGGCCGGTCTGCCGGCGGGCGTTCTGAACTTGGTACACGGCGCTAAGGAAACGGTGGACGCTCTGTTGCACCATCCCTTGGTGAGAGCGGTGTCGTTCGTGGGCTCGACGCCGGTGGCCAAATACATCTACTCCACCTCGGCGGCGGAAGGGAAACGCGTGCAGGCGCTGGCCGGGGCGAAGAATCACCTGGTGGTGATGCCCGACGCCGACATGCCCAAGACCGTCGAGGCCATCATCGGCTCGGCCTTTGGCGCTGCGGGTGAGCGATGTCTGGCGGGCAGCGTGCTGGTGCCCGTGGGCGAGGCCGCCGGTCCGCTGCTCGATTTGCTGGCCAAACGCACCGAGGCTCTGGCCGTAGGCGACGGCTCGCAGGCGGGAATCGAGATGGGGCCGCTGGTAACTTCCGATCACTTGAAGCGCGTGGCGGGCTATATCGAAAAGGGCGTCGCCGAAGGGGCCACGCCATTGTGCGATGGCCGCCGCTACCAGTCTGCCAGCGGCGGATTCTTCCTCGGGCCCACCATTTTCGACAACGTCACGCCCGACATGACCATCGCCAAAGAGGAGATTTTCGGACCCGTTCTCTCCGTGATTCGGGTCAAGACGCTGGATGAGGCCGTCCAATTGGTGAATCGCTCGACCTTCGGCAACGCCACGTCAATTTTCACCAGCAACGGCAAGTCCGCGCGCGAGTACTCGTCGCGGATTGAAGTGGGCATGGTGGGAATCAACGTCGGCGTCGCCGCCCCCATGGCCTTCTTCCCCTTCGCCGGATGGAAGAATTCCTTCTTCGGGGACCTGCACGCCCACGGCAAAGACGCCGTAGCGTTCTACACCGAGCAGAAAGTCATCATGAGCCGGTGGTTCTAGATATTTTGGGTTTTGGATTTGCGATTTTGGATTGGTGACACCGCACTAACTGCGGGTGGCGCGGACATGGCGTTTTATGGCGGCGACCGTTAAGAAGCCAGGACAGGCCACGGATAGGACGCGGTGACAGAGATGTTGCCCGTGTTCGTGGGGCGCATACATACAATCCAATTTATGCGCCACCCGCGAATGTGTTCGGGTAGCGCGGACCCCCGTCTTTGGGGTCCGCGGTTCTTCCGTACGAGAAACCACAGATCTCAAGAATAGGAGCCTGCCCTCGCGTTCGGGAGCGTGAATCTAAGGAAGAACCGCAGACCGCAAAGGCGGCGGTCTGCGCTACGTCGTCAACCCGCGCTCGCTCCAGGAATGGAAGCAAGGGCGCAGGCGTCCCGAAAGCGCGGTGCGCGCCTACTTGACGGTGATGGATAGAAACCCGGAAGCGGTGGAAAAAGCCTTCACGAACAAGCCGTGGGTGGCACAGGCACTCTTGCCTGTGCGCAAGGCTGATGCCTCCCGGTATTACGAGAATAAGAACCGCTCAGTCGTTTGGTTGCGGCTCCGCCGCGCTGCGCTGCCCATTCGCAGAGTGTGCAAATGAGAGAGCCACCCGCCAGGAGTGCTGGCGCAGCGCCTTTTAGGGCTGGTACTTCCACAGGTCATTAAACTTTCCGTCGGGGAGTTCGTTTAGCGCCGCCCCGCCCAAAAGCCAGAGGTTTCCGGAACCATCAATCCAGCCAACGGTGTCGGCACGCGCCCCGGGAGCATTCCCGGGAGCGGGCGTTCCCTGTGTGCCGTAAGTCCCCGTCTGGCCGGCAAGATTCGAGCCGCTCATCCACGTCCATTGGCCCCCGCTGTATTTCCAGAGGTCGTTGAGGTCTCCATAGACCTCGTATGCTCCGCTCCGCGAGTCAAAGCCAAACCCTCCGAAGAGCCAGAAGTTCCCGGCGGCGTCGGTCCAACTCACGGCGCACTCGCGCGCTCCCGGAATGTTTCCGGGAGCGGCCGTGCCCTGGGTTCCGTACACTCCCGGCTGCGAGTTCACATTCGATCCGCCCATCCACGTCCATTGGCCCCCGCTGTATTTCCACAGATCATTCAAGTCGTAGGGGCCTGCCCCATATGGTGTTCCGCTCGCGGGTTCGCCTTGTCCACCAAAGAGCCAGAGATTTCCGGACTTGTCAACCCAGGTTACTGGGTTGTTGCGCGCTCCAGGAACGTTGCCGGGCGCCGGGGTCCCCAGCGTCCCATACGTCCCCATCTGGTTATGCGTGTTCGACCCACTCATCCACGTCCATTGGCCCCCACTGTACTTCCACAAGTCGTTAAGGATCCCGATTGCTCCGGTCGAGTCATAGCCGCCCCCACCGAAGAGCCAGAGATTTCCAGATAAGTCAGTCCAGGTAGCAGCATCGTCCCGTGCCCCCGGAACATTGTCGGGAGCCGGGACACCCTGGGTCCCATACACGCCGGGCCGGTACTCGCCCGCGGCGACATTTACCTCGGCTACAGTGTTTGACCCGCTCGTCCATGTCCATTGTCCTCCGCTGTACTTCCAGAGGTCGTTGAGGCTCCCACGCGTTCCCGCTGAATCCAGACCCACTCCACCGAAGAGCCAGAAGTTGCCGGACACGTCTGTCCAACAAGCGGCCATGAATCGCGCTCCGGGAACGTTGCTGGCGTTAGGCCCGCCCAGGGTTCCATACGTTCCCGCTTGCTCGATATGGTTCGAGCCGCTCACCCACGTCCACATGCCCCCACTATATTTCCATAGGTCGTTGAGATCGCCGTATTCTGCGGGCGAGCCAGTGCCGTACCCACCGAACAGCCAGAAATTTCCAGACAAGTCGGTGAACGCGCAGGGGTTGACTCGCGCCCCGGGAGTGTTGCCGGCGGCCGCCACACCTTGGGTCCCGTAAATGCCCGCCTGGTTAACGCTGGCCGAGCCACTCACCCAGGTCCATTCATTGGGCGTCGGGCCGGGAGTCGGTGTCGGGGCCGGCGAGTTTACACCCCCACAGCCCGTAAGAAGGAACAACGTCATTCCTGCCAATATGAAAACACATGAATTCACCCGGTTTTCCATACACAAACCCCCTTCCCGCGTTTCCTACGCAATCGGCATAGTCCACGTTGGAAGGCGGTAGCTGCTGCTACCGCACTCAAAGGCGCTTCGGCCAGGCTCACACGATGATGTTTCCCAGGTGAACAGCATTGCCGCTACGCAACCTTTCGCAAAACCCGCGAGCCGACACGTCGCCGCCTAGGTGCACGTTGATCCGTCTTTGCCGCGTTCTCCGGCCCCGCCAGACCAGCCGTCCGCGCCCATTCGATCACGCTATACCGGTCGTGGACTCCAAGTTTGTTGAAGATGTTTTGAAGGTGAAACCTGACCGTATGTTCGCTGACACCCAGGACGGAGCTAATCTCCTTGTCGCAAAGCCTTCGCTGAAGTAAACCGATGATCTCACTCTCACGGGGCGAAAGGGCGCCCTGCCCGTACCGCTCGTGGCTGGGCAGACCGGACGACAATATCAGATAGCGATCGAGCACCTGCGGTGAGACCCATGTGTGCCCTCTGAATAGCGCGTCGACCGCTGAGCAAATCTGTTCATCTACTTGGTCGTACGTGACGAAGCCCCTGACGCCATGGAAAAGGATGCGGCACAGCTCGTCCTCGGAAACACGCTTCCCAATGACCAGAATCTGTGCGTCTGTAAATAGCCCCCTCACGGTGCGGAGGTACGGGACCAAGGGGAAAGGAAGCGCGTCCGCATCAACGATCAAAACAGAAGACTTGTTGGACAAAGCGGCGTCGCTGGGAAGATTGACGCCGGATAAGATTACCCCGAGGGCCGGGTTTCGCTTTAAGGCCATCGCCAGGTAGCATGCAGCAACCGGGTGAGGCTCCACAACGTAGACGAGGCGTTTCTGACATAGTTCCGATGCGCTATTCATGGCGTGCCCCCATCCCCCGGGGGACCGCGCACGGGACCGCTTCCGGCCCGCGCCCGCCTTCCGCTTCGTTACTCTAGCGTAACTTCAATATAAAGTCAACAAAAATATACTTTCAGGTTACCTCTCAGCAATGGCAGGGGTGCTCCTGGCGAGCGGGACAGGTACGCCCCTGTGCATCAAGACGGGCGTAGCCCCGGTCATCAAGCCAGTACAAACCCAATGGGGCAAGGACCACAATGGGTGCGCTCAGCAGAGGCCAACGCACCGCTGGGACCAGTTCCGCTGACGTTTCACCCCAGCGGAATTGAACTTGAGACCTCATACTGAAAGGAGAAAATTATGTCAGGAAAAAGCTGGAAATTGGCAGTTTCGCGGGGAGTGTGTGCGCTGTTGTGTTCCGCCATGCTCCTGTTCGCTATGGCAGCCCCGGCGCAGGCACGGTCCCTGCCGACGCATCATGTGCGTCAGGCAGTAGCAACTGGTCAGGCGAAGTTCTTGAACCCGCTCCCCGCCGCTCAAACCTTGCGTATTAACATTCTCCTGCCGGTGCGTGATCAGCTCGGGCTGTATCAATTCTTGCAGAAGCTCTATGATCCTTCCAGCCCCTCCTACCGGCACTTTCTTACCGCGCCGGAGTTTACCGCCAGGTTTGGGCCCACCCAGGAGGATTACGATGCCGTTGCCCGTTTCGCAAAGGCGAATGGCATGACTGTGACAGACCTCTCCCCCAATCGTCTGGTCCTCGGCGTAAAGGCATCGGTCGCAAGCGTCCAGGGAGCGTTTCATCTGCGTATGGGGGTTTATCAGCATCCTACCGAGAAGCGCACGTTTTTTGCGCCGGATCGGGAGCCGACGGTGGACCTTGACGTGCGGCTCTGGCACATCGGGGGACTGGACAACTTCTCCTTGCCTCACCCGCTGTATGAGACAGGTCCGATGAGCGGCTACGCCACTGGATCGGGGCCAGGGTCCAGCTTACTTGGGAGCGACAGGAGGGCTGCCTACTATGGCGGCACCACGCTCACCGGTGCCGGCCAGTCGGTCGGGCTCTTCCAGTTCGATGGGTACAACATGAGCGATGTCCAAGCCTACTTCAGCAACGTGGGGCAGTCGCTCAATGTGGCCATCAACAATGTGCTTATAGACGGAGCGAGTGGCGGTTCGGATGGCAATGATCTGGAGCAGGTCGCTGACATTGTCGAGGCCGTTTCCATGGCCCCCGGCTTGGACCAAGTCCGCGTATATATTGGCCCGTACAGTACGTTCACCGTCGGCGTGACTGATACTCACATATTCAACCGGATGGCATACGACAATATCGCCAAGCAGCTCAGTTGCTCCTGGACTTGGCAAGTCACCGATCCGACATATAATGATTGGATTTTCTCTCAAATGCAGGCGCAAGGGCAGAGTCTGTTCGTTGCTTCCGGCGACTGGGGCTCGTTCCCCAACGGGGCGGATCCGTACTACTATCCGGCGGAAGATGCGCACGTCACGGCTGTGGGTGGGACGAGTTTGGAGACAAACGGCGCGGGCGGCGCCTGGGTTTCGGAGTCTGCCTGGTGGGCCAGCGGCGGTGGCCCTTCCCAGCACGGAGTTCCCATCCCCGATTATCAGACACTCTCAGGCGTCATCAACACTTCGAATAACGGCTCAACGACCCTGCGGAATGTCCCGGATGTAGCAGCGGAGGCGGACTACGACAACTATTACTGCGCCAATGGCTCTTGCCATGGCGGGCTCCTGGATTACAACCTCGCGGGGACGAGCCTTGCCGCGCCCACTTGGGCCGGCTACATGGCTCTGGCCAATCAACAGGAGGAGACCAACTATAACACGTCCGTGGGCTTCATCAACCCACTCATATACCCGATGGGTCTGGGCTCCGGCTATTCCACCGACTTCCACGACATCAACGACAGCAGCTCAAATGGCACATATTTCGCCGTGACGGGCTACGATCTGGTGACCGGATGGGGTAGTCCGAATGGGGCTGGGCTGATCAGCGCACTTACCGCAACGGCTCCGCCGCCGCCGCCCGATTTCTCATTATCGGCGGACCCCACCTCCTACACAGGTCACTCGAACGACAGCGTGCAATTCACGATAACCGTCACGCCCCAAAACGGGTTCAACGGTACGGTCTATTTTTCCACTTCCCTCATCGGCGACGCCAATGGGATATCCTACTACATATGGCCTACTCAAGTGACGGGCTCCGGCTCCACAACTCTATACGCCACCGTGACGGGGTGGGGACCGTACATAATTGTGGTGACGGGACAGGACGGAAATCAGGTCCACCAGATATGTGTAGAGGACGATGTGTGGGATCAGTAGTAAAATGGGAGGGCTTGGGTGCTCGGACGCCCGCCCCGCCGCGTGAGGGCCTGGCGGAGAGATTCCCCTTCCAGAAATTCCATGGCAATGTAGGGTGTGCCGTCATCGGCCTGGCCGGATTCGTAAATGGTGACGACGTTCGGGTGATGAATGCGCCCCGTGGAAGCCGCTTCATTCTGAAAACGCAGCAGGAAGTCGGGGTCATCCAGCAGCTTGCGGCTCAGGACTTTGAGCGCCACCGGACGGTTGCCCACCGCGACCTGCTCGGCGAGGAAGACTGCACCCATGCCGCCCGCTCCCAATTGGCGGACAAGCCGGAATCGGCGCGCAAGGCTCGCAGCGAGATGGGTGTCAATCTCAGTCACAGCGGCAAATCCCACGGTTGTAGCGGCGATCTCCGATCGCCGAACGGCGGTCGGAGACCGCCGCTACAGGGGGCGGCCCTTGTGGCCGTCCTAGGGCAACCACGAGGGTTGCCCTTACGAAGCGGAGCCCCGTCGCGCGGACAGAAATCCGTGTCGTCGGGATAGGTTCTCTGGCATTGGGGGCAGGCGCGCATCGGGCTCCTTGGCAAGTCTAAGTAGCTGCCCGGCGCCGTGGATAATACTATAGCCAACGAGAGGCATACAACCTCCCCGCGTTACGCAGCGCTGACCTTTAGTGTCAGCATGAGAAGCCACGACACAAATGCCGACCCATTCGCGGTGCTCAGGGCAAGCTCTGAAGGTCGGCGCTACACCTACGCGCCGGAGCCGCAGAAGCTGGGAGCGCAGAGTTGGTTTGTAACTCTGCGGCTGTTCTTCGGTTGCCAAGCACACAAGCCGGGGAGTTCCAGAACAACTCCGCGCTACCAAAGCAAAAAGGCCCGGCCGCGATTGCGACCGGGCCTGTTCGTACTGCCTTCTGCCTACCGCCTACCCCGGCGCGCCGGGACTCGCAAAGGGCGCTCGCTGCCTATCCCGACCTGTCGGGACTCGCAAAAAAAACGCTCGCTGCCCTACTCTCCCGCGCTTCGAGTGGGTAGAGTTGGTTTGTAGCTCTGTGGTTCTTCTTAGGATTTCAGGCCAATGCGAAGATCCTTGAGCAAGCGGAACAAGTGGTAGGGGTCACTGGGTGAAGGGACAAAGTCGAAGTGCTCATAGAAAGCCTTGGCCGCGTCGTCCTTCGCGTGAACCGCAAACGCCCGAATGCCGGCGATTTCCGCAGCCTGAAGCGTGCGGAGCATCGCGTCTTTGAGAAGACCGGCGCCGACCCCCTTGCCTTGCCAGGACGTGGAAACGGCAAGACGGGCAAGCAGCATGATGGGCACGGGATGACGGGCCAGGCCCTTGGTCAGGCGCTCGGGTGCGTCGTTATACTCGACGGCGCCCACCACCAGCGTGTAGTAGCCGATGATCTCCTCCTCCGCGAGAGCCACGTAGGTCTGAGAGGCTTCTGCCTGCTGGTTCGGAAGCGCATAACGAATCAGGAATCGTGCTTCACGGCCGCAGTCAAACGCATCGATCGCGTGACCGCGTCGCAGCTTCTCGACGCGTAGCGGAGTCACCTAAACGCTGCCTCGCTCGAAGACGCTGGGCTCCTTGAGAAGCCTGGCAAGGCGGGGGGCGGGGCGCGGCGGAGCGGACAGCGCGGCCTGGAAGGCCTTCCACTGCTCCGCATCCAGCCCGAAGCGCTGGCGGTCCGGCAATGTCTCTGCGGCGCGGGCGAGGGCGCTCTCAAGGACAAATTCGCTCACCGACCGGTGCACAGCGCGAGCGGCGCTCTGTAACGCGCGCTTTGCTGACGGGGTCAGTCGAAGGTCGAGCTTCTCATTCCGGGTTTCCGTGTTCTGCATTTTTCTCTCCTGCTGCCGATTCCATTGACCATCGTACCACCGATGTCAGACAATGTCATGACATCAAATAGCAGGTAGCGCAGGGCGGCCGAGCCGCAACCAAACGGGTCAAACATTCTTATTCTCGTAATACCTCAAATAGCACAAAAATCTTGCCCAAAAAAACAAGATTTTTACGAGCAGGTGTAGCGCGGACCTGTTTTTTAGGTCCGCGGCTCGTCCCCGATGGGCAAGGAAAAGCCGCGGACCTACAAAACAGGTCCGCGCTACGCTTCCTCGGCCCGAGTTTCTGCCTATCATGGGCAGCCGAAAGGCTGTCAAGGGTCAGGATGACAGCGAATGGGGCAGAATGACAGCGAAACAGGCAATGTCGGAAGGCGCAAAAACGGGCAGAGCCGATGGCCCATCCCCCAGCGTTACACACTCCCTCAAATCGGCTATCGGCAGTTCCAGGCGAGGAGATGAATCAATTTGCTGACTTCGCAAATCGCAAGTCGCAGATCGCAAATCGCAGATCACAAATCGCAAATCACAAATCGCAAATCACAAATCACCAGATCACCCGATGCCCCATGGTCCGATCAAGAAGAATTGACATTACTTTTAGACGCAGGTAGAAATATATGTTGCCTTCGCTGGGGGGCCTGGAGGCCAATCCTGGCGAAGGTGGGTTTCGCTTTTGCGTTCTGCAAGCATGGCTGTACTCGCCACTTTAGATCGCCCGTTTTAGCGGGGGTGCTTCAGGTTTCGTTCACTTCCACGTCAACCGATCATACCTCTTCCTGATCGCGCAGACGGTGGGGCGACTTGTGTTGCTGAGAACACCCCGGCGGGACGGCCGCACGGCCCGATTGCGGCGAGGCGCGAGGCAGCGTTTGGCAGGGTTTCATCATCTTTCCCTTGAGGCTTTCCGCCGGTGGCCACGAGCCGGCGTGGCAAAAGCGGGTGGTAAACGGTAGTGGGTCAATTTGATGCTGTAGCGGCGAGATTATCCGTCAACTGACGGACCCAATGGCGGCGTCCCGATAAGATCGGGACAGGTTCCGCCGGCTCGACATCAAATTGACCTACTACCTGGTGAACCCCGATATACCCAAAGCCCTGAGGGATGTGTTACGGTAGAGGGAAGGCATAGATAATGAAGAAGCTTGCGCTGGCACTCTCGATCCTGGGGTTGATGTGCGGTTGCAGTAGCAACTCGCCATCCTCTGCTTCGCTTATTGCCGTGACGATTACTCCCGCCAGCCCCCCCAGCATCGACCAAGGGCAGACCTTGCGGTTCTCCGCGAGCTTGACCAATGACACTGCGAACAAGGGCGTGACGTGGAGCGTCTCCGGACCGGGATGCGCGGGCGCGGCGTGCGGAACACTTTCCAACGTTACCACCACCTCGGCAACCTACAACGCTCCGGCGTCGCTTTCCGCCAGCTTAAGCGTTACGGTGACGGCAACCTCCGTGGCCGCCACGACCCAGTACAATTCGTCGGCATTGTTCGTCATGCCGCCGCCGAGTATTGTTACCACCGATCTGCCCATCGCCACGCCAACTTACATCTATAACACCACTCTTCAGGCCGCCGGCGGTGTGCAGCCCCTGAATTGGAGCTTGGCCAGCGGAGCGCTGCCGGCAGGGTTGTCCTTGAACAGCGCGGGCACAATTTTTGGAATACCCACCACCGGAGGCACCTCCACTTTCACTCTCAAGGTGACGGATTCATCGGGGGCGCCGGGTGGCGCGCTCTCAACCCAACAAGCGCTTAACCTCACCGTCGTGAAGGTCCTCACCGTCCCCGCTGCCTCGTTGCCGAATGGCACGGTGGGCATCGCTTACACCACGACCCTCGCCTATACAGGGGGAACGCTGCCTTTGACCTGGAGCATCTACAGCGGCAGTCTGCCGTCGGGACTGGTGTTGCAGCAAAGCACGGGGGTGATTTCAGGTACGCCCACAGTGCAAGGCACCTACTCCTTTACCTTGCAGGCGATTGATTCCAGCCCCACCCAGCAGACGTATACAAGCTCAACCTTCTCCATCACCATAAACCCCTCGGGACCGCTGACCATCAGGACGACGTCGCTGTTGGACGGCACGGTGGATACGGCGTACCGGGGGCAACTCGTGGCGACCGGGGGCGCGCCGCCCCTCGTTTGGACAGTCACGGGTGGGGCGCTGCCGTCGGGGTTGGCGCTCAGCCCAACGACGGGGGTGATTTCGGGCATTCCCACGGCCGTGGCCGGCACGTATTCCTTCACCGTGGCAGTGTCGGATACGAGCGTCCCGCAGCAGACTTACACCCAACAACTGAGTATCACCCTAAATGCCGTGGCGGCGGCTTGCTCGAGTTCCGGGTACAATTCTCTCCTCGTGGGACAATACGCCTTCAGCCTGCGCGGGTATAATGGCGTGGGTTTTCTTGCGGTGGTGGGCTCCTTCACTGCCGACGGCACCGGTAAAATCACGACCGGCGAAGCTGACACCAACGGCGTCCTGGGCGCCCAAAGCGGTAACCTTATCACCAGTGCCAGTTCCTACTCGGTGGGACCCGACAACCGCGGTTGCGCCACCCTCGCGACTCCGTTCGGGACGTTCTTCACCCGGTTCGCCCTGGGGGGCGTATCCGCAGGGGTCGCGACCCAAGGCCGCATCATCGAGTTTGACAACCCAGGCGCCAGTGCCTATATTGCCGCCGGCCAGATCCTTCGGCAAAGCCCTTCCGCATTTATCACTCTCCTCACAGGAAGTTACGCCTTACGGACGGCTGGCTGGGATCCGTCCACTTCCGGCCGCGTCGCCTGCGTGGGGATTGTAACTGGCGCCAGCTTTAAGTTTAGTTACTTGGAACAAGACTGCAACGATAACGGAACGGTCTCCAATTCGATCAATACAACCACGACCACCACTACCTTCAACACCTATACTACTGCTGACACGAATGGGCGTGGCACCGGGATTCTTTTGGTGGCAGGAAACGTCTCCGACCTCACGTTCTACTGGGTATCCAGCACGCAACTCTTCATTATCAACGCCGATCCCAGCCCTGCTTTTAGTGGGGATTGGCAGCAGGAGGACGTGCCGATCGGCAGCCCGGGCTTTAACCAAGCTTCCTTCAACGGTAAAGTCGCCTCCTACTCGAGTGGGCTAGGACTATCCGGGGCAGGCGGGGACGCGTCGATTGCGACTGAGACGGCCGATGGAATTAGTTCCGTTACGACCCGGCTTTACCGGGATGTGGGGGGCGCTTGGCAGACTCCCAATCCTAACACTTCCACTTGCAGCTATTCGGTCGTCTTGATTGGCCGGGTGACGCTGGGCGGCGGTTGCGGCGCCAATCCCCCCATTCCCTATCTGAATTCCCTCAATTCCGCCTTCCTGCTCGGTACCGACTCCAAGGTTGAGCTGGGATCCTTTGAACCCCAGACGACGGGCCTCACCAACGCCTCCTTGGCCGGGACTTACTTCGTGGGCACTTCGGAAGTGGTCAGCCAAGCCGCGCAGGCTGAGGTGGGCATTCTAACTCTGACGAGCACCGGAACGGTGACCAGTATCAGCGACGCCGCTTCGACCCTCAGCCAGACCGCAGGGGCTGCCAGCTCCGACACGTACTCTTTGAATTCTGATGGGACCTTCAGCACAGGTTCTTCCGGCGGAACCACGGTTGGCATTGCCATTTCCGGCAGCAAGTTGGTCATCGTCAACAATCCGACCTTAACATTTCCGACCCTACAGATCGGTCAGCGATAAGACTCAACCGCACATGGGTGCTGTCCTGATTTCGGATGTAGCGCCGGCTTCCAGCCGGCATTGAGCCGCCAAGATGGCGGCGCTACGTTCAAATTAGGACAGCACCCGCACACGAGCTCGGCCCTTGCTCCTTGGGCGGCATGGGGGTGAGCTGTCTGTGACGCACCCCGCCCCGCAACTGAACAGCCTGCGGAAAAACTCCTGCTTGCGGATAAGGCCTTGAATTCGAATCAACTCTCCTCTCCACGCCACTAATCTTTTAACAAAATCCATCGGTCGCTGAGGCGTCTGCGGACTCCATCGCCGCGGCTTGGCGGTCCCCGCCAAATTTCCTCATCCCGGGTTCGGCATCCGCCGATAACCAATCGTGAAGGAATTCTAACGTGGGGGCGGTGCGGTTCAAGCCTCCTACCGGTTCTCGACGGCCACGGAAAGGGCAGATGAAAGGAAAGGTTCAGCGGAAGCGAGGGCAATCGGAAGGGATCGGGGAAGCTTTCTCCCCATGCCACCTTGATTTTGTCACCACGATTGGACGCTCTTCGGGGGCTGTCGGAAGGGCGGGGCTTATGGTTTTTGAATTTATAAGTTGTAGATTCTTCCGACGCCTCGAACGTGCAAGTGACCCCTCACCCGCCCTCGTCCCTCGGGCACCCTCTCCCCAGGGGAGAGGGAAGGGGAATTTCTCCCACAAGTCATCAATAGAAAAACCATCAGCCCCGCCCTTCCAAACGCGTGGTGAGAAATCCGCGCTACAGGAGGTATCGGCCAAATGAAGAAACTCTTGCTCGCGGTATGCGGTTTGGTGGTTGCCTGCGCGTGCGGTGGCGGTGGTGGGGGCGGTGGCGGTGGAGGGGGCGGGACTCCTACTCCTCCCGCTCTCTACGTTTCCATTTCTCCTTTGACTCAGACCAATATCGATCAGGGACAAACCGTGCAATTCACCGCGACCGTGGAGAACGACTCGAGCGCCAAGGGAGTGACTTGGAGTTGTTCCGGGACGGGAGTCACGGGCGGGGCCTGTGGGACCTTCACCAACACAACGACGAGCGCGGCAACGTACAATGCCCCATCCTCGGTTTCGGCCAACCTCAGCATCACGGTTACGGCGACCTCCGTCGCCGATACCACCAAGACAGCTTCAGCCGTGGTCATGGTTACTCCGCCGCCGAGCATTACGACTACCGCGCTTACCAATGCCACACCCAATGCGAACTACAGCGCGACTCTCCAAGCCACGGGCGGGGTGGGGACGCTTACGTGGAGCTTGGCCAGCAGCGCTTTGCCGACCGGCTTGTCGCTCGGTAGTTCCGGGGCAATCACCGGAAATCCCACCGTATCCGGGACTTCGACCTTCACGGTGCAAGTGACCGATTCGTCAGCCGCGCCGGGCGGTCCGGCTTCGGGGCAAGCGCAGCTCAGCCTTACCGTTGTCACGGTGGTGAGCATCACCACCATATCTTTGCCAGCCGGCTCCGAGGGTATCGCTTATCATGCAGAAATTGATGCCAGCGGCGGCACCCCTCCCTACACCTGGAGCTTGACGACGGGCTCGCTCCCTGCGGGCCTCGCGATGCAGCCGAGCTCCGGAGTGATTTCGGGGACTCCGACGTCGCAGGGGAGCACTACCTTTACGGTCGCCGCACAAGATTCGAGCCCGACAAGGCAGACCCAAACCCAGTCCCTCACAATCGTCATTGGCGCTCCGGGGCCGCTGGCCATCACCACCACCACGCTTACCAATGCCACACCGAATACGAACTACAGCGCGACTCTCCAAGCCACGGGCGGGGTAGGGACGCTTACGTGGAGCTTGGCCAGCGGCGCTTTGCCGACCGGCTTGTCGTTGAGTAGTTCCGGGGCAATCACCGGAGATCCTACCGTATCCGAGACTTCGACCTTCACGGTGCAAGTGACTGATTCGTCAACCGCGCCGGGCGGTCCGGCTTCGGTGCAAGCGCAGCTTAGCCTCACCGTCGTCACGGTGCTGAGCATCTCCACCGCGTCGTTGCCGGCCGGGTCCGAGGGCATCACCTACCTTGCAGAAATTGACGCCAGCGGCGGCACCCCTCCATACACATGGAGCTTGACGATGGGCTCTCTACCTCCGGGCCTCGCGATGCAGCCGAGCTCGGGAGTGATTTCGGGCACTCCGACGTCGCAAGGGAACGCCACCTTTACGGTCGCGGCAAAAGATTCCAGCCCCACGCAGCAGACGCAAACCCAGTCCCTGACGCTCGCCATTGGCGCTCCCGGGCCGCTGGCCATCACCACGTCCTCTCTGCTCGACGGCACGGCGAACATGCCTTACAACGCCAAGGTGGCGGTGATGGGCGGCACCCCCCCCTACGCATGGAGCATCGCCGCCGGAGCACTGCCCCCGAGTGTGTCCCTCAACTCATCGACGGGCGCGATTTCGGGGTCGCCGCCATCTACGGGCACGGCGTATTTCACCGTCATGGTAACGGATTCGAGTTCGCCGCACGAGACCAAAGCGCAAGCGCTCAGCATTACGGTGGACAACCCCGCGGAAGCATGCACCAGTTCGGGCAACAACGCGGTCCTCAGCGGGTCCTATGCCTTCAGCCTGAGCGGCTTCAATGATGTCGGCTTCCTGACCGTGGTGGGCTCCTTCGCCGCGGATGGAACCGGTAAAATCACCGCCGGCGAGGCGGATACGAACGGCGTTCTCGGCGCGCAACACGGCAACATCATTACCTCGGCTAGCTCCTACTCGGTGGGATCAGACAATCGCGGCTGCGCTACCCTGGCGACCCCGTTCGGAACCTTGGTCACGCACTTCGCTCTCGGGTCGATGTCTTCCAACACCGCCACCGGCGGCCGGATGATCGAATGGGACAGCCCCAGCGCCAGCGCCTATATCGCCGCGGGCCAGCTCCTGCGCCAAGCCTCCAGCGCCCTTGCCGGCGGACTGAGCGGCAGTTACGCTTTCCGCAGCGTCGGATGGGATCCCTCTCCCCTGGGCGGGCGTGACGTTTGTGTGGGCGTGCTTAGCGCGAGCGGCAACACGTTCAACGGCCTGGAGCAGGACTGCAACGACGCGTGGACCATCTCCAACACGGCGGCCCCCGAAGTCGCCGGGACCTACACCACCCTCGACGCGAATGGCCGCGGCACGGGGATCGTCGCCCTGGGGGAAACCAACTCCAACCTCACGTTCTATGCGGTGTCCAGTTCACAACTGTTGGTGGTGAATACCGACCCCAGCCCCGCCCAAAGTGGGGATTGGGAGCAGCAAAGCGTGCCGGCGGGAGCTTCCGGCTTTACGCAAGCTTCGCTGAACGGTAACCTGGTTTTCCACCTCAACGGGCTGAGCTTGGTCGGGACCGCGTCGGCCGTCTCCATGGAGACGGCGAGCGCCGATGGGAGCAGTTCCATGGCGATCAAGTTTTATGAGGATCGGGCAGGCACGATGATGGTTTCCAACACTTACACGTGCACCTACGCGGTCGAGCCAAACGGCCGTGTGACCCTCAGCAGCAGCGCCCAAAGTTGCGGGGGCACTCCTCCGGTGTTTTATTTGACGGGCCTGAACACGGGCTTCATCGTGGATGCCTCGCCGGGTGTGGACACGGGATCTTTCGAACCGCAGTCGGCGGGACCCTTCAACAACGCTTCGCTCGCGGGAAGCTTCTTCGGCGGGATGGCGGAGGTCGTCACCCAAAGCGCGCAGGCGGAAGTGGACCCCGTCGCACCTAACGGCAGCGGGAGCCTTACCGGCATCACGGACATCAGTTCGACGAGGGCGCAAGACGCGGGTTCGTCCTTCCTCGCCGCGACCTATACCGTCAATTCCGACGGGACCTTCAGCCTCAGTTCCTCGGGCGGCGCCGTGGCCGGCATTATCATTTCCAGTACCAAATTCGTGATGTTCAGCCCCTCAACTCTTACGACGTCCTACCCCACTCTCCTGGTGATGCAGAAATAGCGGCGGGCAAGGCGACCATCGAGTAGGTCCTCCGTTCTACCTGCTCTTTCCGGAGTTCTCCCAGCCGGGCAGGGAAACGACCGCCGAGTAATTCGATTCGTTGTAAGGCGGATTGCGGACGGGAGCGTAGATGCGCTCGCCTGAAAACGGCCGGTCTTGCGTGTAGATCCACACGCTCTTCTCGTCCCACAAAATCACTTCATCCCGCGCATCCCCCGTCACATCCAGCGCATACCCGCACAAGTCCGGATGCCCGTCATCGGGAAACATCACGGCCCTCCGAAGGTGCCCGTCAATCATCCCCCCGTAATGCGGATCGCCGGACAGCAGTACAAATTCCTGCCCGTCTCCCCGCCAGTTCACCGGAAGCATCTTGCTGCCGTTGTGAATGAGCTCCCCCTGCTGGAGGATATTCCCCTCCCAATCGAAAAGCGTGGTGATGCCGGGATTATTGTGAAACGTTATCGTCATGTACTGCACGCCGGGTAAGTCAGGACGGTACTTCCCGACACTCGCGCACTGCGCATGCCCGATCAGCAATTGCTTCAGCACTTTCCCGTGATCGTCGAACATCAGCAAGCCTTCATCGCTGCCGGTGGAATAAACCCGTGGCTCTTCTGTAGGATTACCACTGAAATTACCCACGGCCACCGAGTCTGCATGGTCCTTATAATCCCGGTCATGCGACCAAAGCTGCCGCCCCGTGTGGTCCCACATCGAGTAGCCGATCATAATCCGGTCATACCCCCCCACGTCGAAAGGATAGGGATAATGCCCCGTCTGCCCCTCTCCCTTCCAGAGCAGCTCTAGCTGGTTGTTGAATATCCAGAAATACTGGTAGCGGTCCTTCACCAGAATTTCGTGACGCGCGGGGTTGCCCAAGACGTTCACAAAGGCTATGGAATCGCCCAGAACCCGATCGTAGGGACGACTTTGGGACTCCCAGGAATCATTTGCCCGCGGCGGCGCTTTCGGCATCCACACCCAGTGCCTCACCTTCCCGGTCCGCCCGTCCAGAATTTGCAGCTTGAAATCCCGCACGGCCACAACCTCGTTCCGTCCGTCCCCGTCAATATCGTGAATCTGAAACGGCGTATCGTTCGTCAGCAGGGCGTTGCCGGGGTTTGGACGGCCCGATTGCCAAAGCACCTTGCCGTCAAAGTTCACCGCGGTTAGACAACTGATGGTGTCAAACGCGTCTCTGCCCACCGTAGGAATATTCTGACCGATCAGCATCTCCGCTAGGCCATCCCCGTCTAGGTCCCCAAAGCGCACGTTGCTCCACGCCCCATATCCCGCCGTCTCAAACTTCTTCCACAAGCGTGGCTGCGGATTCTCCTCGCGCAGGGTGGCGAGCTCCCGGTCCCGCTGCCGCACTCGTCCTTCGATCGCTTCCCGGCCAGCTTCTGATACCTCGACCCGAAACTCCTGAAAACGCGCCGGAACCGTGGCGCTCATGCCCACCTTCCCCCGCGTTATCGTCGCGTCCTCCGCCTCCAGAACACGCTTCCCGTCAATATATGCCCGTATATGCGGCCCCTGGTTCTCCACTCTGAGACGGTAGTACCGCTCCACCGCATAAGGAAAAAGCTCGCTCCCAATCGTCTCCCAATTCGGATATCGAAACTTTTCCCCGATCGGGTGCTGTAAGGCCAACTGCGCTGTATTGCCCCCGATCAATCCAAAAACGTAATACTGCACGTTCATCTGGTACCTGAACGCGATGCCCGCGATGCCATCCAACGAGAGCGGCTTGACCATGGCTTCCACTGTATAGTCGCCCCATTCCGGATCGCCCGTAATCAAGACTTCGTTCACGTGGTGCGGCGGGTGATACATGTGCTGCTGCATATAGGGCTTGCCCTCTTCGCTCGACACCAGCCACGCATCGTGGTCGCAAAGGCCATTGCTCCAGGCCCCGTGGGGCAACGCACGCCTCGAAATCCAATGGAATTCCTGGATCGCCGGACCTTCCTGATCAACCGGCTTCGAGAGCCAGCCCGCCGGAAAAGCCGAAAAATCATCCTGAAAAAGCACCCTGGCCTCAGAAGCAGACGGTGCCGGAGCAAGAGAAGTTGAGTGTGACGTCTGAGATGGAAAAGCCGGCAACGCCGGCCAGGATGCCAGCGAAACCTTCAGCAGTTCTCTTCTCGATAACTTCATGCCCATTGGAGCCTCCTAGCAGTGTGTCGGAAATAACAGTCTCTCAACGAAGAATCAATAACTTACAGACACTTGAATCTCGCTAAGTTGTTGATTCTACGTACAACGAAATCTATCTCCGACAGCCTCCTAGCCCGGATTTCTCTCCCACGCTGGGAAACTTTTGGGGAGCTGCCGGAAGGGCGGGGCCTTAGCCCCGCCGTTACAAGGCCTCCCTGATTATTCCCGTGTCCCGCGTCCCGTGTCCTGCGCCCCGTGTCTCGTGTCCCGCTCCGCGATGCCGTCCAGTCGAGCCCTACGCGCTGGCCGTCGGCCAACCGGAGTGCTGGCGCAGGCCGGTGATGTGGGCCACATGATGCTTCCCGTGCCAGGCGTACATCGCCAAGCATTTCTCCAGTGTCACCCGCCCCATCTGCGGATGCTTCAGGGCGCGGGAAAAATCCTCCGGCTTCAGCGAGCGGAGCAGCATCACCCAGCGTTGATGCAGAGTGTCGAGCAGGGTTAAGGAAAGCTCGGCGGGGGCCGAGCGCGCGTCGCTCAAATTCGCCCAGAGCTCCTGGTCGTAGGGCTTAATGGGGGGCTCGTTTTCGGTCAGCGCCAGGCGAAAGCGCACGTAGGAGTTCAGGTGGCTGTCGGCCAGGTGATGCACCACTTGGCGGACGGTCCAGCCGCCGGGCCGGTAAGGCGTGTCAAGCTGCGCTTCCGTCAGCCCCGCGACCGCCGCTCGCAGCCGCGCCGGCGTCTCTTCGATGTCGGCAAGCCACTGTTGCCGCTCCGCCTCGCTCGCCAGCAAACCTTCGCCACTGCGATTCCACGCAAACTTCCCGATCGGATATTGCAGGTCCATTTCTTCCCTCCTGTCCAATGTGAATGCCTATTTGATGCTCAGGCGCCCCCGCTCGGCTCCTCACCCGCCGCCGCTCTGCCCACTGCACTGTCATCCTGCGCATTCATGGCCGAATCTCGGCTACCCGTAACGTGCTGGACATAAATGGGTTAGCCGTTTATGTCATGCAGAGAGCCCTTCGCGGTCATTCTGAGTGGTCGTGGGCCTGCGGCCCACCCAAGGACATGAAGATCGGGCCGAGTCTGGGGATGATTTTCGAGAGAGCGCAGCGAAGGATCCGCATGGGTTCTTCACCCTCAATGCACCCGCCCTCACCCGCCCTGTCATCCTGAGAGTTTGTGACTTTCTTAAATTGGCGCATAAATCGGGATTGAAAACAAAAGACTTAAGCACCCGAAAATGGCCACAAATCAAAAAAGTCACAAACTCTGAGCGCAGATTCCATGTGCCTTCGGCTCGCCGCGAAAGATGAAAATGCTCCGGGTAATTCCCCTCCTTGATAAGGAGGGGGCCAGGGGGTGGTTGACCCGCTCGATTTGTCCCGTACCCCACCACCCCCTAACCCCCTCCTCAGCCGAGGAGGGGAGCTATTTTCAGCGCAGCGAAGGATCTGCATGGGCTCCCAGTGACAAAGACAACTACAGATCCTTCGTCCCCACCGAACCGGGACCCAGGATGACAGAGACGTTACGTTGCCGCCCTGAATCCCCCACGGCTGGCTGGCGCAGAGCGCAACTCTGCGCTTCAGCGTGCTATATTAGCGCTGGTCATGTCCACCCACAAACGCCATTTTGCGCGCGGACGGCTGGAACTCCTGATCAGCAGAACCTATCGCTGCGCCAAGCTTTTTGAGAGTGATCGGCTCGCGTGATTTCAGTCTTGTCTGTGGGCCGCAGAACTGCGCTCTGCGCCAGCCCGCGTGGGCTTTTTTCAGGCGCGATGCCCCCGCGGCAACCGCACGCCGTCAATCGGGATGGGCACGGCGCTACCGTCGCCTTGTCCCAAGCAGGATTTTTGTAACTCGACCATAGCAAGTCGTCAGTTCTCAGTATTCAGTTATCAGTAACAACGGGTAGTAAGACGAAACCCGACAGCCGATAGCTAGTCCCGAATCCCGAACCCCGAACCCCAGCCCTTTCCGCGCGGATTCAGGTGCAGGTGTTCGAGTTCATCATCGAAGCAAAAGGCCGCGGCCAGAAAAACGCTGGCCGTGGCTGCCCGCTGACCTTGGTTACCCGCGCGCGATTCATGTCCAGTAGGACATCTGCCGATTAATTAATTGGGACGTGTTTATGCGCCGTGGTGTCCGTTGGCGGGTTGTCATCACACGCCTGTTGATCGTAGTGTGCGTGGCGCTGGGAGCTTGTCCGCCCCTACTCGCGGAGCTTTACAGCTTCAAGAGTTACGCCCAGGAAACCGGACTCGCCAATCTCTCCCTCAACTGTCTTCTTCAGGACCGCGATGGCTTACTTTGGGTGGGTACGCAAAACGGGCTGTTTTGGTACGACGGCAAGTCGTTCCATGATTTCGGGACCCGTGCGTTAGTGAGCAAAGATGTCCAGGCGTTGCACGAATCGGTGGCGGGGACACTCTGGGTAGGAACGCGTCAAGGCCTCATGCGTCGGGTCGAAGACCGTCTGGAATCCGTGGATACGGGTGGACCGATTAACATCATAGGCGCCGGCAGCCTGAGCTCCGATATTCACGGGCATGTTTATGTTGCGAGCACTCAAGGCCTGCTGCGAGTCGAGCCCCAGGGAGAAGGCTCCGGCTATGTGGCATCCTGGCTTACCAGAACTCCGGCGCACAGCGTCACCGTCGATTCCCAGGGCATGGTCTGGTTCGGGTGTGGTACCGGCTTATGCATGTCGGAATCGGACCACGTAAAAGTCGTCAGCCCGCAGTACCATTTGCCCGAGGAACGTTGGGATAGCATCCTCAGTGACAGCGAGGGGACTCTCTGGGTCCACAGTGCGCGTCGATTGTTCGCGTTGCGCAGCGGTGCGCGGCAGTTTATTGCCCAAGACCTTGGCCTGGGAACCGCCGCTACGCCCGCCGGACCGCTTATGGTCGTCCAGGGATCGATCGCGGTTCCCACCGATAGCGGTTTGCAGATTCGCGAGCGAGGACGCTGGAAGACCATCGATTCCGGCAGTGGTCTATCGAGCGACAGTGTCTGTTGTGCGCTCGGGGATCGGGAGGGCTCACTGTGGATTGGTTTACGCGGTGGGGGGCTGAATCGTTGGCTCGGCTACGGTCAATGGGAGAGTTGGACGAAACACGCGGGGCTCAGCAGTAATACCATCTGGGCGATCCGGCAAGACTCGCGCGGCACGCTCTGGGTCGGTACCGACCACGGGTTGGATCTCCGAGACCCGCGGACCGGACGCTGGCGGGAATTGAATGAGAGGGACGGGCTTCGCGGCAAGAATGTCAAGGCACTGGCGGTTGATCAGGCGGGCGAGATTTGGGCAGGGTCTATGCCGGGCGGCGTCTCCCGCTTCGATCCGCGCGGAAGGTTACTCGCCACATACGGCCGTGAGTCAGGAATCACGACGGATCTCGTTTGGGGTCTCCTGGTTGACTCCGACGATCGGGTCTGGGTCGCAGCCAACGGAGGCTTGTTTCGCAGCACGGCGGTGCACCCGTTGGGGACGCCGTCCCCAAGGGTCCAGAAGGTTGTTTTCGAGCGTGTGAACGTGCCTCTCTCTGATCCCAACGAGACTTTTTACCAGGCCTTCGCGGACAGCCGAGGGTGGCTGTGGGTCCCTGGAAGCAGGGGGTTGGCTTGTCTCAGGGGCCATCAATGGACGAGGTACAGAGTCCAGGATGGGCTCATGAACGACGGGGTGCGTTCGGTTGCGGAATCTTCTGACGGGGCCTTGTGGGTGGCCTATGCCGAACCCGTGGGCATCACCCGCATAACATTCGCAGGCGAGCGCCCCCTGATGAGGCATTATACGCAGCAGGAAGGGCTGGGGTCCGACAAGATCTACTTTGTAGGCGCCAGTCCTGGCTCCCTTTGGGTCGGTACGGATCGCGGTGTGGACGTTCTTACCGCCGGAGTCTGGAGACATTATGGCCGCTCGGAGGGCCTGATCTGGGACGACTGCGACACCAATGGCTTCGGGTCCGGACCCCGGGGTGATGTGTGGATCGGCACCAGCGGTGGGTTATCCCATCTTCGTCCCGCCACGCCTGCGCTTTCGCCGGTCGGGCCGAGGGTGCTGCTGACTCGCGCGCAGGTGGGCCACGCGACAGCGGGTTTGGGAGTAGCCCAGAACCTGTATGGCAAGAGCGCGGAGGCCTGGGTCGCGCCGTATTCCGAGAATTCCGTGCAATTCGATTTCGCGGCCCTAACCTTTGTGCACGAGGACACGGTGGAGTTCCGTTATCGGTTGAATCGCCGAGAGGAGAATTGGATAGTGACCGACTTGCGCAAAGCCCAGTATTCCAGCCTTTCGCCGGGTTCCTACACCTTCGAGGTCATGGCACGCACTCGCGGAGGGAGTTGGGGACCTCCCGTTGCTTTCTCGTTCATGATTGCGCCGCCTTATTGGCAAACATGGTGGTTTCGGATTCTGCTCTTACTTTGTTCGCTGGCTACCGCCCGCGCGATCTGGGAAGTACGGCTAAGACGGATCTTGCACCAGAGGGCGGAACTGGAACGAAAGGTCGCTCTGCGTACAGCCGAATTGCAGTCTGCCAACATACAATTGCAGCAAGCCCGCCAAGCTGCCGAAAAGGCTAACCGCGCCAAAAGCGAATTCTTGGCTAATATGAGTCACGAGATTCGGACGCCCATGAATGGTGTTTTGGGTATGACCGAGCTGGCATTGGACACCGAACTGACCGCCGAGCAACGGGAGTACCTGGGGATGGTGCGTGCCTCCGCCGACAATCTGCTCACCGTCATCAACGATATCCTGGACTTCTCCAAAATCGAGGCGGGCAGGCTGGATCTGGATCCTGTGTCCTTCACCTTGCGCGATCACTTGGCGACGAGCATGAAGCCGCTGGCCTTGCGGGCCCACCAAAAGGGCCTGGAACTGACTTGTGACGTGGGGCCCGAGGCGCCGGAAGACGCTATCGCCGACCCGACCCGCTTGCGTCAGGTGATCATCAACCTCGTGGGCAATGCCATCAAATTCACGGAACGAGGCGAGGTCGGGCTCAAGGTCAGAACCGAATCCGGACCCGAGGCTCAGACCGTGTTGCATTTCGAAGTCTCGGACACGGGAGTGGGCATTTCGCCGGCGAAGCAAAAACTGATTTTCGATGCCTTCGCGCAAGCCGATAGCTCGACGGCCCGGAGATTCGGGGGGACAGGACTGGGACTGACGATTTCCTTGCGCTTGGTGCAAATGATGGGTGGACGGCTCTGGGTGGAAAGTGAGCTGGGGAAGGGGAGCTGTTTCCACTTCACGGCCCCGGTAGGCCTTGCCGAAAAAGCAGCCTCCGCCAAACCCATCGCCCCCGCGACGCTCGCCGGGCTACCCGTACTGGTGGTCGACGACAACCTCACCAACCGCAACATTGTGGGCCAAATTTTGGAACAGTGGAGAATGAAGCCGGCCCTCGCCGCAAGTGGATGGGAGGCTCTCAGGTTGCTGAAGGAAGCCGGGCCCTCACCGACTGCCTATGCTTTGTTGTTGACGGACGCGAACATGCCCGACATGGACGGTTTCACACTGGTCGAGCGTATTCGTGAGCATAAAGACTTGAGCAAGATCACCATCATGATGCTGACCTCAGCGGGACAGCCGGGGGACATTGCCCGCTGCCGACAACTGGGGATTGCCGCCTACTTGATCAAACCCATCGTCCGAGCCCAGTTGCTGGAGGCCATCTTGAAGGTACTCAGCGCCAAGGTTCGCCCGCCCCTCCTGCCTCGCGGGGTTACCCGCCACGGTCCCTACGAAGGGCGACGCAGCCTGCGGCTTCTGCTCGCGGAGGACAATGCCGTCAACCGGCGATTGGCATCTCGGCTGATTGAAAAACGCGGCCACACCGTGGTGATGGTCAACAATGGGCGCGAGGCAGTGCAGGCGCTGAGCAGGGAGACCTTTGACTTGGTGATTATGGATGTCGAGATGCCAGAGATGGATGGGTTTGAGGCCACGGCGGCAATCCGCGCGAAGGAGTTGGGAACGGACACCCATGTTCCGATCATTGCCATGACCGCCCACACGATGGCCGGAGACCGGGAACGGTGTCGGGCGGCAGGAATGGACGCTTATGTCTCCAAACCGATCCGTGCGCAGGAGCTGTACAACGCCATCGACGCTCAAAGCGGGCTTCTCGATGCTGTAGCACAATCGCCACAGGGAGAGTCGCCAGGAGGGCGAGGCCCGCTCCCCCTGCCTGGTCAGCCGCAGACGAGGGGACCGCTTGACGGCTGAGAGTCTCGCAAGGCTAGAAATCACTGGGAATCACAGCGGGTAGCCAGTGCGCCGGGATAAACCGGTCTGAAGTAGATGAAAGAGCCTTACGAGAAAGGAGTAGCGATCCGCTCGGCCCCGAGTTTTGCGCTGCGTGCCGCGAGGTGCGCAGTGAAGCGTAAACAGGGGAATAGGTGGGCTGGGTATGGAGCTTCGAAAATGTGCCATCAGGACGCCGACGCTATCAGACTAAGCGGAAGGCAACATGCTCCAGGGGCGCTAGCGCCAGTCCCTGAGCAGTCCTGCGTAGTCGTAGACCCCAGACACGCCTAGACACTTCCTGCACGAGAACCGGGAGACCTCCGAGACGTCCCGATCA
>Ga0187849_1001430_pt1 | contig 25780 bp, 23 predicted proteins | sample June2016WEW_4_10_2_FD_132412 | JGI IMG/M metagenome (GOLD analysis project Ga0187849, IMG submission 132412) | Peatland microbial communities from SPRUCE experiment site at the Marcell Experimental Forest, Minnesota, USA - June2016WEW_4_100 | ecosystem: Environmental > Terrestrial > Soil >...
ACCTGGCAATAAAGAATAGGGAACTCGTGATGGTCGGCCGAACCCACGGTCAGCATGCAACTCCGATAACATTCGGCTTGAAGATGGCGGTATACGCAGCGGAGACAGCGAGAAATATTGAGAGGCTCAAGGAGCTGAAGAAGAGGCTTATAGTTGGCAAGATGAGCGGTGCGACGGGAACCATGGCAAGCCAGGGCAGGAAGGCGCTGGAGATAGAGGAAGGAGTAATGGGGAGGCTTAGCCTGAAGCCAGCCGAGATCACGACCCAGGTGGTTTGCCGCGACAGGATAGCAGAGTTTGTATGCTGGGCTGCCATCACTGCGTGCAGTCTGGATAGAATTAGCACTGAGATAAGGAACCTCCAGAGGACTGAGATACTTGAGGCAGCGGAGGGCTTCGAGGCGAGTTCGCAGGTGGGTAGCAGCACAATGCCCCACAAGCAGAACCCTATCGAGTGCGAGAAGATATCCGGACTGGCAAAGGTGATGAGGGGGATGGTGGTCCCAGCGCTGGAGAACATACCGTTATGGCATGAGAGGGACCTGACGGATTCGAGCAGCGAGAGGTTTGTGCTACCGCTTACCTTCATCATACTCGACGAGATGCTAATGACAAGCTGCAAGGTGCTGAAGAACCTGCGCATATTCCCGCTCAAAATGAGGGCAAATCTGGGAATAACAAAGGGGGCAATACTTACCGAGGCGGTCATGATGGCGCTCGCTAGGAAGGGCGTGGGGAGACAGGAGGCACATGGTGCCCTCAGGAAAGCCTCGGAAAAGGCGTTAGCGGACGAATCGCCTATAAGCGAGGTGCTTGCAAGGATGCCAGAAGTGACAAGACTTCTCTCAAAGAAGGAGCTAAAGAAGCTCCTTGACCCGAACAAATACATCGGGAAGTCGAGAGAGCTAACAGACCGAGCAGTCAAATATGCAAAGCGTGCCTGATATGGGAAGGCAGGCATGCGGTGTAAGATTTATCTGCCTGCAATAAGCATCTGAAGGGGAGGGCCATCCTTGAAGAAACAGAGGCGCGACTGGTCCAAAATAGCAAAATATGACTTATTAATCGTTTTTGTAGTCGTAGACGTATTATTAATGTTGATCTATGCACTTGCCATGTATCCGATCCAGATAACGCTGGGTTTTCCAATCGTGGGGGGATTTATTGGAGCTGCGATATACTTCCTTTTTTCCAGAAACAGACGACGAAGAAGGTAGCTTATTCATTTTTGAGCTCAAGAATCTAGAATGAATCAATACGTACCGAAGCTCTTTTTTGAACTCTCCTAAAAATATAGTAGGAGATGAAGCCTGCTAGTAGTGCATTAATTGGGGGTATCCCAAGAGTTATGAAAAATCCGACCAGCGCCCCGATCAGCCACGCCAGAACACCCGCCATCATGGTGCCCTTTCTCATGGTCAGAACCCTCTTTGATAGGAGATAGTACTCCGCCAGATTCATCCCAATGAGCGGAGGGAGAAGGATCCCGATAAACCTCAGGAAGTAAGTGATACTGTCCACTATCCCCAAGTAGGCAAGGACGAGCCCGCCGATCGCTGCAAAGATGGTGGCGTATTTGCGCTGGATCTTTGTGATGTTTGCCAAGGCAAGAGAGGGAGGGTATAGTGATGAGGCGGCGGCGCAGGAGCCCAGGAGGAGGAGGAGGTTCGCCAGCAGTGGAAGCCCAATGGCGACGAGTGCGAAGACAGGATTGGAGATCGAAGTGTAAGCCCCCATAATATTTCCCGAGATGAGCGTGAAGAGGATCAGAGGCATTATGATGACGAAGCTGGTGATCCTAACATCCCTAGAGCCCCTCGCATCTTTCAGGAAGTCCGGTGAGACTGTGGATATAGAGGTTGCGCCTCCGATGGCAAGCCCAGCAGCGTAGAGGAGCCCTTCGGTTGAGTATGGAGGCGATACAAAGGAGGGCTGCTGTAACATAACGGCATAAAGCGACCAGACAGAGAATGCTGCGGTCAGGCATGCAGTCACTTTCGTAAAGTTAGACAGTTTACTGAATCCTGAATAAGTGACTAGAGCCATTGCAACGCCGAAGGCAGTTATCATCACATAGCTGTTAATCCCGGTGAGCTGGGATGCCGCCTCTCCTCCAAGTGTAATTCCAACGGAGTACCAGCCGATCTGCGTAATTGTGATAAGAGGTGAGGCAAGGAACCTTGAACCGCTAGCGCCGAGCGAAGCCTCCATCAGCTTGGTAAAGGGCAGGTGCTCCCTTGCGCCAACACCTCCATGAAGGTATATGAACAGCGATATGGTTACCCCCGTTATTATCGATGTGGCAATGGCGTACCAGAATGGGAGCATCGTGCCGAGGGTGCACCCTACGGTCAGTATGGCAGGGCTAACGAAGATGACGCCTAGAGTCGGGGCAACCTTTGTCCATGAATAGAGGAGAGGTTTAGCCATAATCGTGTTCGCCCTCACGAATCGGGTCAACCCATTTTTAACCAACGATCTTGGCTACGATCTCTTTGAAGTCGGTATTACTGTACTCCTCAATCTTCCCCTCGTCACAGGCCTTTGAGAGAGCAGAGTCAATGGGCAGCGATCCAAGGAATTTCGTGTTAATCTTCTCTGCTAGAAGCTTTCCCTTGGATTCACCGAAGAGATGAATGACTTCACCGCAGTTGGGGCACTTCACATAGCTCATGTTTTCTATGATCCCAAGGATCGGGACGGTCATCATCTTTGTCATATGGACTGCCTTTGATACTATCATGCCAGCAAGCTCCTGGGGAGATGTCACGATAATGGCGCCGTCTACGGGGAGGAGTTGCATGACGGTCAGCTGGGCATCGCTAGTACCTGGCGGGAGATCGAGAATCAGATAATTAAGCTCTCCCCACTCCACGTCCGCGTAGAACTGCCTTATGGCACTGCTGACCAGTGGACCCCTCCAAATTATGGGGGCTTCCTCCTCCCCAGTCAGCAGGTTCATCGACATTATCTTTATGCCTCCTTTGGACGCCGAGGGGACGATCTTTCCCTCCACTACGAAAGGTTCTGCCAACTCGCCGAAGATCTTCGGTATGCTGGGCCCAGTGATATCCGCGTCCAGAACGCCTACTTTATAGCCCCTGCGCGAAAGCTCGACGGCTAGCATTGCCGCAATGGAGGACTTCCCCACACCGCCCTTGCCAGAGAGGACAGCGATAATTTTTTCTATCCGCATCTTTGGCAGCTTGCTAGGAAGCTGTGTCGGCTTGCCCTTTGATTTCAGCTTTTCTATGAGCTTGTTTCGCTCCTCTTCGTTCATCACCGAGAGCTGGATGTCCACCGAACCCACACCCTCAAGCTGCGTTATTGCCTGTTGGGCATCGTCCCGGATTCTGTTCCCGAGCGGGCAAGCATCGGTTGTGAGGGCTATTACGACCGTCACAGAGTCACCCTCGATGCGGACCTCCCTTACCATTTCCAGGGAAACAATATCGATACCAAGCTCTGGATCAATGACACCCTTCAAAGCATTGGTCACATCATCTTTCGTTACCATCTAAGAGTCACCTTTATACGAAGGTTCTAGAAATCCATGTTTCTTATAAACTTCACCAACAAGACCAAAGAGTTTTTTAGCTGGATGGATACACTATCCATATGATAAACGATGAAGAACGGAAAGATCGGTCTAAGCAGGACGAAGAAGATCACTTTTACGGCCATGCTGATAGCCCTAGCAGTCTCACTGAGGATTATCAAATATAGCATGTTCGGGCCGCTGCAATTTGTTAACTTCCCAGCCATCTTCACAATCGTGGGTGGAGTTGTCTTCGGACCCATTGTCGGCTTGACCGTTGGCTTATCATCGTACCTTCTCTCAGACATGGTTCTCGGTGCAGGGCCGTGGACGGTGGTCAACGCATTATTCATAGGAGTGGTGGGCATCATCACTGGGTTGATCTGGAGTAGGAAGCCGTTCCTCAAGATCAATAAGATTGGGCTTGGCATCGGGGTCTATCTTCTAATGCTTAGTTTTGACATCTTCAATTCCTGGGTTCTCAACATCATTTGGGGCTATCCATGGCTATGGTCGCTCATCTACGGCATATTGGGTTTGCTCATGCCTGCAGGAGGCGGCTACATGATAGGTGTGGGACCCATCACCGAGGCGACAACGACTATCTTGACCGTGTCTATCGTATTTGTATTAGCTAGAAGCAGAATAAATCTCAACCATAAAACCTGAAATGGGTAGGCAACTGTTTATTACCAAGAAATTAGCTACTTCAAGATCTTTCAAATAAAAAAAGAGGTATGTTTGAAGGAATAATTTTCGAGTTTCCAAACCAGTATGTCACCAATTTTCGAATGTCCAAACCAATATGTCACCGTGTATCATAAGGTACTGATCAGCGCCAACGTATGGCGAAGTCGAGGTACCATTTTCCCATACGCTGTAAACCCAGGATTGGCCCGAAGTCGGTGATGTTACTGTATTATTTACGCCATTTATGCCTGTCACAAGGTATTCGCCAAAAGAAGCGTAGTAGGTAGCAGCGACATTTGCCACCATACGTGTTGCATTCAGCGCATTCACGCCAATGGGAGCATATGTGTTATTGTACCAGCTGACAGTGCCATTCCCATAGTCAATCCCAATGCTCACCTGTATTGCAGTTTCATTTACAGCTGACTGGAGATTTGAGATGGTAGTTGCTTGGTTTTGCGAAGTTTGATAGTAGCTTGCTGCCATTCCAGATGCTGCAACAGCCCATATTAAGAAAATTAAAGTGGCGACAGTCCAAATATTAAACTTCAAATTATATCTCCTCTATTTGGATAGTTAATCCATCCATATAAATCAATTGCCATTTGTGACAACCTGTTTTTATAGCCATTCTGCACCTCTGAATAACGATCCGTGATGCGCGAGCTAATACCCGAACTAGAGATGGAGCTCACTGATGCGATTCCTGGTTTTTCATGCAGGAAGTGCGCCAGGTGCTGCACCCACAAACTAGTGACGTTGTACGATGGGGATTTAGAGAGGCTCGAGCAAACCGGCGAGGGGAAGAGGGTCTATGAAAAAACGACAACTCAGGAGAGAACCCTGACCGGTGCAGAGTATAAGATGATCATGGAGAATGGAAGGTGCGTTCTTCTAAAGGGTGGACTTTGCAGGCATTATGACCTTAGGCCTGACACATGCAGAAGGCATCCCTTTCTCGAAACCGAGAGACACATCCTTGTTGCTTCCACCTGTCCAGGCGTAATCTGGGAGGAGGTAGGGAAGATATCAGATTACAAAAGGCTATCAAAAGGGATCTCTGAGAAGATAGATGCGTATCTCGATTCAAGGGAGCAGGTCTAGTTTTTATCGGTCGATTCAAGGCGCACTCCCGTGCCAGACAGCGAAGCTTCAAAGGGAACGCCCCCAACCACCTTTATCGCAACTGCTACTTTGTCTGTCTTTCCAAGGCATAGGGCGATCATGCAACCACCCCCGCCTGCGCCGGTCATCTTTGACCCGACAGCACCAGCGCTCCTTGAAGAGTAGACCATGTCGTTGAGCTTTTGGGATGAGACCCCTAGGGACTCAAGCTGACCGTGGTTGATGTTCATGAGCATGCCCAAGGACTCCAAGTCGCCTTTTATAATGGATGATTTCGCTTCCTTGACTATCTCACCTATCGTGGCCATTATGGAGTCCACTGCTCTAGGCGAGGCTTCCCTGAGCGCCCGGACCCTCTTCAGAAGATCTCCGGTCTTGGCTTCGCGCTCGGTGTATCCTACGACTGAGGGCAGCTTACGCCCGATCTTCAGCTTTTCAATGTGTGGTGCAGGCTTGCCAGGTTCGATGTAGATCGTGCCGCCATAGGTCGAGATGGCGGTGTCCATGGGACTGGCAGCCCCTTGGACTTCAAGCTCGGTGGCGTGACCCAAATGAGCTATCTCCTCCTGCTTGAGCTCATGGCCCATGAGGTGCGTGTAGGCTGCAATGGTACCAACGGCTATTGCAGCAGACGTGCCGAGACCTGCACCTACTGGCATCTCCGACTTTATTGTGACATTAACGCCTTGCTTTTTGTCAACATGCTTTGACGCCAGTTCAATTGCCTTGCGGACATAGCTCATCGCGTCGATTATGCGGTCGTAGTCGGTCTCGACTAGTAGGTCGTTGGATCCCTCCCTGAAGGTTAGGATTAGACCTGGGATATGGAGGTCCAGGGCCGATACTTTTATGGATGAATCACCCCTCTCCTCGACCGTGACATATAGCCGCCTGTCTATGGCGCTCACCAAGGCGGGCTTCCCATATACGACGGCATGCTCTCCAAAGAGCGTGATTTTGCCGGGTGCGGAGGTAGTAACCTTCATCATGATCTACTCGCGAGTACATTTTGAAGTTGGGGCACCATCATTCTTTATCCCGTGGTTTAATAAAACGTTTCGATGATCGAACATATCTGCCAAGGAATTTAGCTCTGCTGCAACAGTCAGTGCCATAGAATTGTGTGTCTAAAATTGCTGACATAATTTAAAATATGTGGAAGGTTCTAAGGCTAAGATGTCTGTTTTATGGAGGGTTCATTGAGATGAAGGAAGAGCTCTTTCTGCTGGCTGAAAAAGTTTCGAAGGAGATGCGTAGGAGGGGAGCTAGCGAAGTAATGGTTCTCCCGACGCAGAATGAGAGCCTGATGGTAAGGTTCAGCAACAACAAGGTCACTGTGGTCCAGAGCTGGAGCGTGATCAGCATCGATATGCTTTCCATATTCGGAAAAAAGAGGCTCATAAGCAGGTTTGAGAATATCGGTGAGAATGCGCTTGCAGAGAGCATCGAGAGGGTCATCAAGGAATCGAGCTTTGTTCAGGAATCGGAGGAGCTAGCACCACTTCCCACCAGCGTCAAATTTAAGGACAGGCGGACGACCCAGAAGATCGATGCTAACAGAATAAACGATTATGTGAGCCTTGCCATCAACTCCGCTACGCGCGAGGGGGCTGAAAGGGTCTCTGGCGTCTTCACAGGAAGCATTGTGCGCGACGCAATAATTGGCAGCAATGGCGCGGAGGGGTATGACGAAAGGGCTTCCTTCGATCTGAATGTGAGGACTTTCACGGGCGATAATTCTGGGCAGGGTCTCAGCTGCGCAACCATGATGAGCCAGCTCACGCCTGAGGAGGCTGGGAGAGAGGCGGGTTTTATAGTTCGCATGGCAAAGAACCCTGCTAAGTGGTCCGAGGGCAAGTATTCAGTTCTGCTCGGACCAATAATCGGGGCAGAGCTTATCGGCCACGTCGGCGATTCGTGTTCAGCCTTCAACGTCGAGGCGGGTACATCTTGTCTGACTGGAAAAATAGGGAAGGAAGTATTGTCCAAGGAACTGACCATTGCAGATGATGGTTCCAGTAAAGATGGACTTAGCTCCAGATCATTTGATGATGAAGGTACGCCGACCAGAAAAACGGTGCTTATGGAAAAAGGAACGCTCAAATCTTATCTACATAACGTCAACACCGCTAAGAGGTTCAAGACCTTCAGCACAGGCAACGCAGGTTGGATTGCGCCAAGCGCCTGGAATTTAGTCATCGATCATGGGAAGCTCTCCTTCGAGGAGAGCCTGAAGGAACTTAAGAATGGAATATATATGGTGAGCAACTGGTACACGAGGTTCCAGAACTACAGCACGGGTGATTTCTCGACCATTTGTCGGGATGGCACATTCCTCGTCGAGGACGGAGAGCTAAAGGGGTCGCTGAAGGGGGTCAGGATTAGCGATAACCTGTTGAAGATCTTCAGATCGATCAAATGCATGGGGAAAGACAGAAGGTGGGTAAGGTGGTGGGAGGTAAGGACGCCTACGTTCCTCCCTGCTATGGTGTTGCCAGAGGTTAGCTTGACCAAAGCGCAAGAGAGCTAGTATTAATCTAACTAACTCTAACTCACCTTGCCCCAATCTAGCGGAAAATGAACGAACGGACAAATGGACGCATGGAGCAAGACCAAAAAAAAAGGAGATTATGTTGCTTCATCTAGGGATATTCCTAGAGCGTCTGCCACTCCTTTGCCATAAGCAGGATCAGCCCTCAGACAGTTCTTGATATGTCTTAGCTTGACTTCTTTTGGACTATCTCCCATCGCACGTGCTGTGTTTTCAAACAATACCTTTTGCTGTCCTGGGCTCATCAACCTAAACAGTTTACCTGGCTGAGTATAGTAGTCATCATCGTCTTCTCTGAAGTTCCAATGGTCTGCAGCACCACTCAACTTTAGTGGCGGCTCTCTGAAATCTGGCTGTTCCTGCCATTCACCATAGCTGTTTGGCTCATATCCGATAGTGCTACCTGCGTTATTGTTGACCCTCATCTGACCATCTCGGTGATAGCTATTGACGGGGCAACGAGGAGCATTCACAGGTATCTGATGGTGATTTACGCCAAGTCTGTAGCGTTGCGCGTCACCGTAAGAGAAGAGTCTACCCTGCAACATTTTGTCTGGGGAAAAGCCAATACCTGGAACCACATTAGCAGGATTGAACGCGGATTGCTCTACCTCCGCAAAGTAATTCTCGGGATTGCGGTTTAGCTCAAAATACCCGACCTCGATCAGTGGAAAGTCTTTATGATACCACACCTTGGTCAAATCGAAAGGATTGTATGGCATTTTCTTTGCTTGGTCTTCAGTCATGACCTGTATGAGCATCTTCCAGCGAGGGAACTCACCCCGTTCGATGCTTTCGTATAGGTCACGCTGATGGCTCTCGCGATCCTTAGCGATAATGGCTTCAGCTTCTGCGTCAGACAGGTTTTTGATACCCTGCTGAGTGACAAAATGGAACTTGACCCATACGCGCTCATTCCTATCATTGATCATGCTATATGCATGACTGCCAAAACCGTGCATGTATCTGTACGATAACGGAATGCCGCGATCGCTCATAACGATAGTGACCTGATGTAATGCTTCAGGAAGCGATGTCCAGAAGTCCCAGTTGTTTTTTGCGCTTCGCATATTTGTCCGAGGGTCCCTTTTTACTGCATGGTTTAGGTCTGGAAACTTGAGCGGATCACGAAGGAAGAAAACGGGTGTATTGTTTCCGACAAGATCCCAGTTACCCTCTTCCGTATAGTATTTCATTGCAAAGCCACGAATATCACGTTCAGCATCGGCAGCACCGCGCTCCCCAGCAACTGTTGAGAAACGGACAAACATTTCCGTTTTCTTGCCAATTTTCGAGAAGATTTTGGCTTTCGTGTATCTTGTAATATCATGGGTCACGGTGAAGGTGCCATAGGCACCTGATCCTTTGGCATGCATTCTTCTCTCAGGAATGACCTCTCTGTCAAAATGACCCAGCTTCTCAAGGAACCACACGTCCTGAAGGAGCATAGGACCTCGAGGGCCAGCAGTCATAGCATTTTGATTGTCAGGTACAGGCGCACCGGCAGCAGTAGTTAGTTTTTTCTGAGATTTTTCCTTCATAAAAATCCCCTTTCAAATTTTTCGTGTGCGCCTATATTAACATATACATTAAAAATCGAGCTAAATTGCTTCATACTTGCCAACATAAAGTTTCGGTTTTCTCAATTATTGAAAAAGAAGGGATAGATAATGGCAAATTTGCTTGGGTTGAACTTGGTTGCCTCTTTTTGTTTTGCAAAGCCAGCTTAATCTTTGGCTATCATAACGCTTGTCGATTTGATTATTGCAATTGCTTTTTCGCCACGTTTCAGACCCAAGTCTTTCACTGCTTCTTTTGTAATGACAGCTGTTAACGTAATTGGCATTTCAATTTTTATTTTTACTTTAGACGTAACGACTCCATCTTCAACATCCTCTACAGTTCCCCGGAAACAATTTCTTGCACTTATTTTCATAAAATCACCCATAGGTCATTATATGGATTCAACAAAGCTAAATTCGTTTACGCTAATTTTCTGGAAAGATTATCATAAAAAATAAAAAAAAGGTAGAGGAATCTTACTGTGGCTCTACCTCTGCGTCCGAGACCTTCAGCGCCTCGTCCAAGGCGTTCACGCCGAAGTCGATCTGATCCCTGTTTATAATCAGCGGCGGGGCAATGACGAAGTGACTGAGCCAGGTCTGGATATATACGCCTCTCTTGCTCATCTCTGCGCCGACTTTGTCCACCATCAACGGTAATCCTGTTGCTTTGTCCACCCTTGTGTTGAATGGCTTCTTCGTCTTCCTGTTCTTCACGATCTCGACCGCCCAGAAGAGGCCGATACCCCGCACGTCACCTATTGAGATGTGCTTCTCCTTCAGTTCGTTGAGCCTCTTGCCCATGTGCGCTCCCATAACCTTGGAGTTCTCCATCAGGTTCATCCTCTTGTACTCGTTTATCGCTGCGGGGACTGGAGACAACGCCAGCGGGTGCGCTTCATAGGTGTGACCGTGGGCGAAGTAGTTCTCCTCGAAATAATCTGCGATCTTTCTGGTGGTTGCAGTTATGCCCAGCGGAGTGTATGCACCGGTGCTACCTTTGGCAGTTGTAAGTATGTCGGGCTTGACACCCCAGTTGTCAACTGCGAACCAAGTGCCGGTCCTTCCCCAGCCGGACATGACTTCATCAACAATCAGGAGTACGCCGTTCTCCTCGGTGATCTGCCTGATCCTTGGTAGATACTCTTTTACAGGAACTATTACACCGTTCGTTCCGACTACAGGCTCGACGATCATGGCAGCCACGTTGGCCTCATTCTTGATCATATAGTCGACGTACTCAGCGCAGGTCAAGCCGCAGCTTGGGTACTCCTGCTTGAACGGGCATCTGTAGCAGTAGCAGTCTGGCGCGAAGATGGCGCCGTCAAGTTTGCTGGTTGGTTCTGCGAACCATCTTCTAGGATCGCCGGTGCACGAAATTGAGGCAGCTGTCGAACCGTGGTAGGATGCATACCTCGATATCACCTTGTAAGCTCCCTTTGGCTTCAGGTACATTCTAGCAATCTTGAGGGCTGCCTCGTTTGCCTCTGTTCCAGAGGTCGAGTAAAAGATCTTCTCAAGCCCCTGTGGCAGAACCTTCACAATCTCACTGCTTGCCCTGGCGCGTATATCGATGGAGTAGGCAGGGGCGATGTATGGCATCTTCCTTGCCTGTTCCACGATGGCCTCGATCAGGGCTTGATTTTTGTGGCCGAGGTTCGAGCACATCAGTTGGGAGGAGAAGTCCAGGGTTTTCTTCCCCGTCATGTCTGTGAAGTAAACCCCTTCTGCATCCACTATGTGCGGCGGCTTCTTCCAGCCCCTCTGAAATCGCCATGTGCCGTAGGTGTACTTAGCGACTGTGTCTTGGATCTCATCTGGTTGTCCTGACAAATTTTTTCCTCCTTAAAGTGAGTGAAAATTGTTAGTTAATGGTAATAAACTTTCGCCCCCGCTGCATAAGAGGCAAACTGGAAGCAGGGCAGCAAAAAGGCGAGCCGCAGGCGCCAGAATTATCAACATTTAATTGCAGGCGTATGCAATTGAATGGCGTGGACAGGAAAATAATTATTCTTGTTTTGATAATCTTTGCCCTTGCCTTGTCCGTATCGATCCACGCGGTAGCAGCTGATGGGGATTACAAGGTGCTCGTGTACAACGAGACGGTCACGGTCCTTGATGACAGGACGGTAATGGTCTCCCTGGACTACAACTTCTCATGGAACCAGGATGGCTACATTGTCAGAGACTGGAGCATGAATATCCCGAGCGGAGATGCCTATGGGATCGTTGTGGAGAACGATAACGGCCCTCTACCCTTTACCTCAACCGCTTCTGCGAACTGGACCTCACTGGATATCGACCTTATGCAGGACGTACATGCGGGGCAGACATACATGTTTAAAGTCAGCTACCTTTCACAGGACAACATTCAATCAATCGGACCGGAGAGAGATCTCTCAATGTGGACCATTTCAGACAATGTCCCCAAGGATAGTGTCTCCCTGACAGTAAAGATTCCTAATAGCTATGGGGTCGTCAATTGGGATCCTCAGTTCATGACGGAGACCAATAATGCCAACGAGACGGTGCTGAATGGGCAGGCTGCAAACGTTAGCGCTGACACCAACCTCATGCTCAACGTCAATTATGCCACGACAGAAGTAAGGTACGACATAGTCTACCAGTACCTATTCAATAACACCGGGTCCAGCACGGACTTCGGCTCTGAGTTTGAGCTCCCGATCTACACCCAATCGGTAGATCAGGAGAACACACCGTACAGCTCGATCCCTGCGCCCGTTAGCACATGGAATGACTCCTCCGAAAATTTGAGAGCAAACTATACTTTTGCTCAGATAGGGCCAGGCGACATAGCCAACATTACTGTGAGCTACCAGACAGAAATAATGTTGCCACCTACGATTGATCCATCGAGCTCGGGCACGCTAAGCGACATACCTTCCAGCTATCTTGGTTATACCTCAGCGGACAAGTATTGGGAGATAAACGATCCTGCGATAGTAAGCCTTTCGCAGAACCTAACCAGAAATGAGCAGACGGTTCTAGGGATGGTCAAGTCGATCTACAATTTTACAACTACAAACATCTCTTACGATTACGTAAAGTATGATTTGATAATTAGCGGAGTCTCCGTTGAGAGGTACGGCGCGGTCAAGACGCTCTCGCTGGGCATGGGCGTCTGCGAGGACATCACGGATCTATTTGTCACCCTCTGCAGAGCTGCGGGCATCCCTGCAATTGAGATCACGGGACCCATCTACAGCCAAGATGGCCTAATGGGGATCGGGGAGACGCATGCATGGGCTGATGTCTACGTGCCCGGGTATGGCTGGCTCGAGGTAGATCCCACCTGGAAAGAATTCGGAACGCTGGATGGCAGGCATATCGCTGAAAGCACCTTCAGCAACTCATCCGAGCCGGACTGGATTATCTTAGGAAATTTCCGGTCGGGGACTTATGAAGTATTGACATACATAACGATGGTCACCAGCTCTTCCTTATACTTGGCTAATCCGAGCATAACTGCTGTAGCAGTCGGGGATCTTCAGACGGGCACGCCGATTGATCTGAAGGTGTTGGTAAGTAACTTCGGCAACGGGACTGCATATTCAACTAATGTGACCGTAATTGGATCCGCGAATTTGACTGTTTCCAATGCCAGCATCTCCTTCGGCAATGTAAGGGGGTACGATACGGAGACCGCTAGTCTCGTGGCAAGCACCGAGACAGCTGGCAATTATTCGGTCGTGTTCAATCTGAAGTACTTGACGGATGCAGGTCAGGCTGTCAATCAGAGCTACATTTGCAATTTCCTGGTGACGAAGAAGCCAGCGTTCACGCTTGATGAGTTAGCTAGTTCTGTGAACGACATGATCTGGATGGGGTTGGGAGTGGGTTTCCTCATTGCGCTTGTAGCGATCCTAGCGGTCTGGAGGACCAAGCGTTCGGGGTTCTGAGAGTTCATTGCAGCCTTCCACGGATTCATTAAGGCTAATTCTGGTCCAGAAAGTCACGTAAAGTTATATTTTGAAGTCATGAATAAGTTATATTGGAATTTTCACAGGGGATGCGATTGAGAAGGATGAGAGGATTTAACAGGCTCACCAAAGTTGATGATGCCCAGAGTATAATCATGGACCGCTGCGGAGACGATTTCAGAGAGACTGAAGTAGTTGGAGTGCGGGAGGCATGGGGTAGGGTACTGGAGGAAGACGTTGTATCCACTGTCAATGTTCCGCCTTTCGACAGATCCGCTGTGGATGGCTATGCCATAATCTCGATCAATAGCTTCAGCGCTTCAAAATCCAATCCTGCGGTCTTCAAGGTAACTGGGGTTTCAGAAGCAGGCAGTGCGATGGGCAAGATAGCAGCTGGGGAGAGCCACGAGATCTATACCGGAGCCCAGGTGCCTAAAGGGGCTGACGCGGTCGTAATGGCTGAAGATTGCGAGAGGAAGGGTAATGAGCTACTCGTCTTCAAGGCCGCCCCCAAGTTCGCTAATATATCCCAGATGGGTGAAGACATGCAAAAAGGCAGCATTGTCTTAGAAAGGGGCGAGCTGCTTAGGCCCTGGCATGTGGGCATCCTTGCCTCGATAGGGCGTGGGGAGGTGGCTGTAAGAAAGAAGCCAGTCGTTGGCATATTCTCCACAGGATCCGAACTTGCAGATATTAGCTGCGGGAAACCGACTGAAGGGAGGACAACCGACTCCACCAGGCCCATGATCGTTGGTCTGGTGAAGGAACTGGGTTGTGACACATTAGATGGCGGAATAGTAGAGGACGACCTGGGCAAGATCTGCGTCAAAATCGAGGAGCTTGCCAGAGCTGCTGACATGGTGGTCTCGATTGGCGGGACGTCTGTCGGTGGCAAGGACCTGGTTCCCGAAGCCTTCCAATCACTAAAAGGATCTAGGCTGGAATTCCACGGACTGGCGATCAAGCCCGGAAAACCTGCGGGGTTCGGGTTGCTAGGCAGAAAGCCATTCTTTATGCTGCCAGGGTATCCAGTATCAGCGCTGATAGGGTATGAGCTGCTGATAATGCCCTTGCTGTCCAGGTGGAAGGGCAGAAAGCCAACGGAGAGAAAGAGGGTGAAAGCCATCCTTACAAGAAGGGTGCCGACGACTCCTGGGATAAGGCACTTCCTCCGCGTTATCCTTGAAAAGAAGGATGAAGTTTTGTATGCCGCGCCTATTGCCATAACAGGCTCGGGCCTGCTCTCATCCATAACCAACGCGGACGGGCTCGTCGTTGTGGGAGAGGAGTTGGAAGGACTTGAAGAAGGGGAGGTCGTCGACGTGGAGCTGCTTAAGGAGCTGTCTTGATGCCCGCTGAAAAAGAGAGGAAGATCTTCCACAAACTTGTCTCCATCGAGGAAGCGATTGACACCCTAGAGAGGGAAGCGACAGCTACCAGTTGCACCGAGAAGGTAGCTGTGACAGAGGCTGGGGGAAGGGTTCTCGCACGATCGGTGTTCTCTGGCATCGATCTTCCCCCTTTTGACAGGGTGGAGATGGATGGCTATGCCGTGATCTCCGAGGATCTCGAGGGTGCCAAAGACCAGTCCCCTGTCAAGCTGAAGATTGTTGGCGAGGTTAGGGCTGGCGAAAATACGGGAAGGGGGGTCAAAAAGGGGGAGTGCATTGAGGTTGGGACTGGCGCGCCGGTGCCGAGAGGTGGCGATGCAGTAGTTATGGTTGAGTACACGGAGAGGTCGGGGTCATTCATCAGGGCTTACAGGCCGACCACGCCAGGGGAGAATGTTGCGTCTGCAGGTTCAGACATCCAGGTGGGTGAGATGATCCTTAGGGAAGGCGCCATCATCGGAACGAGGGAAGCGGGCATCCTCTCAGCTGCAGGCGTAGCAAAGATAGAGGTTGTGAAAAAACCTGTAGTTGGGATTATATCCACAGGGGACGAGCTGGTGGATCCTGGGAATCGCCTTCCCCCAGGGAAGATATTCGACGCCAACTCCTCTTTCCTCATGCTGGCTGTTGAGGAGGCTGGGGGAGAGACGAGGTACATCGGGAGGACAGGTGACGACTACCTCAAGGTGAAGGAAGCAATAGCAAAGGGCGTTGCCCAGAGCGATCTGCTGATCATATCAGGGGGGACCTCTGCGGGGGCAGGAGACCTCGTCTACAGGGTACTCGGGGAGTGCCGACCCGGGATCCTTGTTCATGGTCTCAATGTCAAGCCGGGCAAACCCACAATAGTCGCGGTCCATGACGGAAAGCCCATCTTAGGGCTTCCTGGCTACCCCGTTTCAGCACTGATGATCTTTGACCAGGTTGTTAGGCCTTACCTAGAGAGGCGGGGAAGAAGACCAGCAAGCACGAAAGAGGCCTTGAGAGCGAAGTTGGCAGAGAGAGTTAACGCCGCAAAGGGGAAGAGGTGGTTCCTTCCCGTGCATGTCATAAGCAGCGGGAAGGAGGGGAACGCTGCATATCCAATTATCTCAAGCTCAGGTGCGATAGGTACCTTGGCGAAGTCGGACGGCTATATCATTGTTCCCGAGGATGCAGAGTTCCTCGATGCTGGTGAGGAGGTTGAGGTCCACATCTTCGCGGGGCGGGTGGAGCCTGATCTTGTGGTGATGGGTAGCCACTGCCCTGGTGTAGACATCCTGCTGGACATACTCTTCAGGAAGTATGGCATCAGGAGCAAGACAGCGAACGTTGGATCGATGGGAGGGTTGAAGTCCGTCGCACGGGGCGAAGCAGACATCGCAGGGATGCACCTTTTGGACGAACGTACGATGGAGTACAACTTCCCATATATCAAGCGAGAAGGGCTTCCTGTTGGGAGCCTGGTAAAGGGGTACAAGCGCCTGCAGGGTATCATGGTGAGCAAGGGGAACCCGAAGAAGGTAAGAGGGCTAGAGGATGCCCTCCGTAACGACATAGTGTTTGTCAACAGGAATAGGGGCTCCGGGACGAGGATGCTCGTGGACAATTATCTAGCAGGAATGGCAAAGAAGAGTGGAGAGGCTCCTGAAAAACTAGTAGGAAGGATCAAGGGGTACAATTGGGAGGCAAAGACCCATTCCGCAGTGGGTGCAGCGATACACCAGACTAGGGCAGACATGGGGGTCGGAGTAAAAAGCGTTGCGGCGAACTATGGGCTTGACTTCATCCCAATGGAGTATGAGGAGTACGATTTCCTTGTGAACCCGGCGAGCAGGGAAAAGCCAGCGGTCAAGCGCTTCCTAGAATGCCTCGGATCGCAGGAGTTCAGGGACTCATTAGAGAAGCTACCAGGCTACAAGGTAGGCTAAGGTTCATTTAGAAACAGAGCAGATGTAGATACTGGAAAGGATGTTTATGGGCAGGAGAACTCCACTATACAGTTACCACTCCGAACACGCACATCTGGACAGTTTTGCTGGTTTCGACATGCCGATATGGTACGATGGGATAATGCAAGAGGTGATGGCAGTAAGGGAGGATGCAGGTCTCTTCGACATAAGCCACATGGGAAGGGCGATCTTCCGCGGGGCTGACTCGGGAAAATATCTTGACATCCTCACCACAAATGAGATCTCATCGCTCGAGCCTCTGCAGGCAAAATACACCCTCATGTGCGATGAGAGGGGAGGGATACTCGACGATATGATAGTCTGCCGGCTCGGGGAAGACAGCTTCATGGTGGTCTGGAACGCTGCTAACAGTGAGAAGAACTTTAGGTGGGCTGGGGTGCACAAGTGGGAATGGGATGTCGAAGTCGAGTTGCTGACTGAGAGGTCATTCATGCTGGCAGTCCAGGGGCCTTCGGCGCAACGGGTGCTGCAACCTCTCTGTGACGCGGAGATCGGCGGGATCAAGAGGTTCAGAGGGGTGAACTGCAGGGTATCGGGCACCGAGTGCCTTGTCACAAGGACGGGCTATACGGGGGAGGATGGTTTTGAGATCATCTCGAACGACGCGGGGAAGGCGGAGAAGGTCTGGGCGGGCATACTCTCTGCCGGGGCGGTCCCTGCCGGTCTGGGTGCAAGGGATGTGTTGAGGCTTGAGGCGGGACTTCCCCTTTATGGCCATGACATAAACGAGGAGCACAACCCCTTCGAGGCGAGGCTCGAGTTTGCCGTCAGGCTCGAGAAGCCAGAGTTCATCGGGAAAGACGCTTTGGTTGGAATCGCAAGAGGGGGGGTCGAGTTCAAGAGGACGGGAATAAGGATGGCGGACAGGGGCATCCCGCGCGAGGGGTTCAAAATCTCCTCGGGAGGCAAGGAGATCGGGCGTGTGACAAGCGGCACCTATTCGCCTACTGTGAAAGCGGGTATAGCGATGGGATACTTGAAGGGGGCATTGCCGTGTGGCACTGAGGCCTCGGTCGACATAAGGGGGAGGGAGGGTAGGGGCATCATCTCCGATACACCCTTCTATGACGAGACAAAGTTCGGGTTTAAGCGCCGAGTGCCCGCATAAAGCTAAAAGCCAGCCTGCCTAAGGGTTCTGAGTGGTGCTTCCATTGAATATTAACATCAGTCTCAACCAACTCTCCGGCGAGAGATTCCAGGATCCCGAGAGGGGAATGATAAACATTCAGGTTACAACCAATATCAGCGTACTGAAGGTGACCCAATCGGAAGGCCTCCTCGATTTTGGTTTCATTTTCTCCGTCAACTATAACCCATCAATTGCAATGCTGACCATGAAGGGTTCTGCTAAAGTTAGCGGCGAGAAGAAGGAACTCGATGATCTGAAGAAGTCTTTCGATGAAAAGAAGGCGCTTCCGCCAATGATTCTACAAACTATTTCGAATGTCGGGTTCGTCGAGGGCGTAATTCTGGCTAGGTCACTGAACATACCGCCACCGATTCCGTTACCGACTATAGCGCAGCAACAAGCCGAGCAGCCAAAGAATCCTAGCTACATCGCGTAAACGGATGGTCAAGGGGTCCTAGGTGCTATTGGCAGTATCTTTCCACATATTTCTCTACGCCAAATTTTGATGTCGATCCGCTGCTCAATAAGTATAAGTGCCGTGGTTTTGAGAATATTCTCGGTGGCCATCCCTGCAGACGAGGATTGTCATGCTGGTAGACCTCGACTATTTTTATGCGCAGGTTGAGGAGAGGAGGGATCCCTCCATAAAGGATAAGCCAGTCGTGGTCTGCGTCTACTCCGGGCGGACAGAGGAGAGCGGCGTAGTGGCAACCGCGAACTACATCGCAAGGAAGTACGGCGTGAACTCTGGCATCCCCATTGTACTGGCTAAAAAGAGGCTTGATGGAGTGGATTCTGTATTCATTCGCATGGATCACGACTACTACAAGCAGGTGTCGGACAGGATCATGGTCATACTGAAGTCCGGCTCGGATAGCTTCGAGCAGATGGGCATTGATGAGGCCTATCTGGACATTAGCCAGCGGTCGGGGTTGAGTTATCAGAGGGCAGCTGAAATTGCGCGGTCGATCAAGGGGGAGATAAAGGATCAGGAAGGCTTGACCTGCTCTGTGGGAGTGGGGCCTAACAAGCTGGTTGCAAAGATCGCCAGCGATGTTGAGAAGCCGGACGGGCTGATGGTAGTGAAGCCGGAAGAGGTCCTGCAGTTCCTGTACCCCTTGCCCGTGGACCGCGTCGTCGGCGTTGGCAGAAAGACCTCCGAGAGGCTGGAGCTGATGGGCATAAGGACCATTGGGGAGTTGGTTGCCCTAGATGTGCAGAGGCTTATGGAGGAGTTCGGGGATAGTTTAGGGACCTACCTCCACAATTCCTCCAAGGGGATGGACGAGGACCCTATAAGGGAAAGGGGGGACGCAGAGTCCATAAGCCGGATAGCGACGCTCAAGCAGGACACCCGGGACATCGACCTGATACTGCAGAGGGCAGATCAGCTGTGCCTCGAGGTCCACGAAAGGCTTCTGCAGAGGGGGCTAGGCTTCAAGGTTGTAGCGGTGATTGCAGTGATGGAAGATCTGGCCATCAGAAGCCGTTCTAAGACCTTCGAAGGGGCCACCGACGACTTGGGGGTGCTCAGAAGGGTTGTGGCGGAGCTCTTCGGGAGTCTGTTGGAGAATTCGAACCGCAAGGTGCGGAGGGCGGGGGTAAAAGTCTCTAACCTAGTCGCTGCGAAGAAGGTCCAGCGAGAGCTGACGAGTTTCTTCTGATCTCTTAAACCATAGTCCTCATGCCCCATCCGCCCATAACGGTGTATTGGCAAGGCTTATCTTTCTCTGGAGGAAGTCTCAAATTAGTGGTATTATGTCTTATCAAGAATGCTCTAAAAAGCTGACAGAGATCCTCGGGTTGAGCGTACCTCCAGTAGGGGTGAAATTGCTCAGGCCAGGCGAGCCAGTGCCAGAGGTTTTTGATCTGCCCCCCCGCAAAATGAGGTTCTGCCAAGCGATAATGGAATCTAACTGGGGCAAAATCAACAATATCCTACCAACTGATGTATCCTGTGGACCTGGACCAGGCTACTTCGGAGCACCAATGGGAGAGAAGGTTGTCAGGGGTGATTCGGGGGTTGCAACTGGCGTCTTTGGGAAGCCAGAAGCCACTAGGAAAGCCATAGGTGCGAATACCAGAGTTGCCGCAGCATCAGTCACCAATATCCTCGTGGCACCGGTGGAGAAATTCCCAATCCAGCCTGACTCCATAGTGGTAACGGTGAATTCGGAGCAGGCAATGTGGATCCTTCACTCGCGGGTTTATGAGGAGGGGAGGCGCATAACCGTCGACATTCAAACCGAGGGTAGCTTCTGCTCAGGAGTAGCCATTGCCTCAGCCATGAAGAACGATGTCCAGATAGGTTTTGGTTGTTTTGGATCCAGAGGCAACACCGACATGGGGCCCAACGACATAGAGGTTGGCATTCCGACATCTATACTTCCAGAGGTTGTGGCGACGCTGGAGAAGCTGAAGGGGCCTATGGCTACTGTCAAGGCGAAGAAGGGGTTCTACGCCACCTATCCTGATAAGAAACCAGCTACGACCTAGATATTCGCAGGCAATCCCCAATCACGGGGCTTTTTTTTCAGAAATGTTGTTATGTCAGTTCATATCAGATATAGCAGGTCCCAAAGCGGTGAGAATCGGATGAAGAAAGTTTTAATCATGGTGGACGATGGAGTGGAGGACTCGGAATTCATATACCCCTATTATCGGTTCCAGGAAGAGGGTTATAGGGTAGATGTTGTGGCCACCAAAGGAAAGGAAACATACACTGGCAAGCATGGCGTCCCAATAAGATCTGACCTCTCCCCGATTGATGTGGAAGTTGCAGAGTATGAAGCCGTGATCATACCGGGAGGACGCGCACCAGACAGGATGAGGATGAATCCAGGGCTTGTAAAGATCGTGAAGGATGCTTTCATGATGGGCAAAGTCATAGCTGCGATATGCCATGGGCCACAGATGCTCATAGAGGCGGACGTGTTGCGGGGCAAGAAAGCGACCTGCTGGAAGTCAGTATCGACGGACCTAAGGAATGCCGGGGGCAACTACCTGGACGAAGCAGCGGTTGTAGACGGCATGATGGTCACATCGCGCTCGCCGGCTGATCTGCCGCTCTTCTGCAGGGAGACGATAAAGCTCCTCAAGGAGTAGATTTTTCGTCGGCATCTGCGCTAAGGAGGTGAGACTGGCATGGATGTGAGGCTTACTGTGGACGGGAAGGATGTGCCCCTCAACGAATTCGTTGTGAAGATGCTGGGCGGCACAGTCAAGGGGGCTGTGGAGTCCCTCAGGGGGATAGAAAAGGACTGGGAGAAGATCGTTGTAGAAGTCAGGCAGTAGGAACCTGCCCCTCATCATAATTGAAGACGGATCGCATGAGACCTATCTGGGGGAAGCGGAATACCCCCAAGCCCTCTTCCACAGCTATCGGGGTGAACTTGTCGATATCTGTCCTCCTGAGTATTGGGGAGAGCAGGTCCTCTGGCCGAGTCTCGTTGATGCCTACTCCCGAGGAGAGTGGGGATAGGGCAGGCATGACAACAAGCCTATATTTTTCGTATTTCCCGACCAAGAAGCACTTGAACTTATACCTTGACCCGGAGATGTCCCTAGAGGAGACTGCCGGGTGCTCATGGGCCATTATGACCGTCTTCGCGTCCTTTGGTATCTCAACAAGCTTGTCGCCATGGATCAACACGAAATCGCCCAAGCGCATCATGGGGTCATGGAGGCCGACATTGAACCTGCTAAGGATCTTAAGGATATAGTTGTCATGGTTGCCCCTGACCACATGCACCTTGACTCCGAGGTTGATCAACGTGGCCAAGAGGCTCTGCACCTCAACCCACTCCTGTGCTGACGGCTTTCCAAACTCGTGTTTGAGGTCGCCCAGGAAGACCACACCCTCAGGTGAGGTGCTTTCGATCAGCGATTCCACAACGTGTTTGATGTACGGGAAGGAAGCCTGCGGCAGGTGCACCCCCTTCTGCTTCAGGGCGCTCTCATAGCCTATGTGGAGGTCCGCTAACAGAAGAATGCGGTGCTCGTTGAGGTAGAGGGCAGGCAGGGAGCTAGGAATTGAAACCCCCTTTACTATGATCATAATTAATCAGCAGAAATGGGATGATGTCTATGGTTTTTATTGTTTTCCTCTTTCGCGGATTAAGCCTCGCATCAGTTCCTTTATGGTGCAGCTCTCCCACAACTTTTTAATAAAGCATGACTATCAGATTTTCATATTGCAGGGATCGCCATGAGCGTCATTGTGACTCTGGAAAAAAAACCATTAATAAAGTTCGATGTCCAGAAGTGCGCCTTCTGCAAGATCTGCGAGCTGAGCTGCTCGAAGTACCATTACGGGAGATACGCAGACTCACTGGCAAGGATAACGGTCGTGAGGAAGAGCCCGCTGATGCTAAGGTGCCACATATGCACCCGGTGTGAAAAGCGGTTCTGCATCGCTGCCTGCCCCAAGAACGCCCTCTCCTACAGGGGTGGCAACATAGTTGTCGACGAGAAGTTCTGCGACTCATGCGGAATCTGCGTCAAGGCATGCCCGTTCCATGGCATAAGACTCCATCCGGAGACGAAGATGCCTTTAATATGCGACCTCTGCGACGGGGATCCCAGCTGCATCAAGGCATGCCCCAAGAGCGCGTTGAGCCTAGTGCTGCTCCCAGAGGCAAGGAAGTGATTATGGTGAAGTACAGTGGCTATAAAGGTAGAATTTTGAGGGTAAATCTTACCAACAAGAAAACGACAACGCTCGACTTTACCGACGAGTTCGCCAAGAAGTACCTCGGCGGGAATGGATTTGCTGCCAGGTACATCTGGGACATGGTCGATCCCAGAATGGCGGCGTATGATCCGACAAACGTTGTTGCAATGATGACAGGGCCGTTTCAGGGGATCAACATTCCAACTGCTGGCAAGTATTATATGGCCACGAAGTCTCCGCTCACGAATGGCTACTTCGATAGCGTCAGCGGTGGCTACATCGGCGCCCAGATAAAGTATGCGGGCTACGACGGCCTTCTCATAACAGGAAAGGCTGAGAAACCGACCTATATCTTCATCGAAGACGCAAAGGTCGAGTTCAGGCCTGCTGAGAAGATGTGGGGCAAGTTAACAGGGGAGACCCAGGAGATGATTAAGGAGGAGATTGGCGATCCCAACCTGTGCGTCTCTGCGATCGGGCCAGCTGGCGAGAATCTGGTCAGATATGCCTGCGTGATAACCGAGTATCGGGCTGCTGGGAGGGGGGGAGTCGGGGCCGTTATGGGATCTAAGAACCTCAAAGCAGTGGCGGTTAGGGGCTCAGGATCGAACCAAGTGGCAGACCCAGCGAAGTTCGAGGAGTGGCTGGACTGGTACAGTGTAGAGGCAAAGAAGATTCCGTCGCTAGTAGCAGGCCTGCCTATCTACGGTACACCAGTTCTGGTTGCGAGCATAAACAACATGTTTGGCGCCATGGGCACAAGGAACCACCAGACAGAAGTCTTTGAGGGGTGGGAGGGCATCTCAGGCGAGACCTTGAAGAGGGTCTACTGGAGCAAGGACACTGCTTGCCCGGCTTGCCCAATAGCGTGCAGCAAGGTCTTTACCGTCAAGGATGGCAAGTGGAAGGGCGCTATCTCTGAAGGCCCAGAGTATGAGACCATCTATGCCTTCGGATCGATGTGCGGAATCAGCGACTCTGGTGCGTTGATAAAAACGGACAGCCTCTGTGACGAGTGGGGGATTGACACGATTACATACGGTGTGACGCTCTCGTTCCTAATGGAATGCTACCAGAAAGGCCTTATCAATAAGGATAACACGGATGGGGCAGAATTCAAGTTCGGAAATGACGATGTGTTAGTGGGGTTCGTCGAGAAGACAGCGAAGAGGCAGGGGATAGGGAATCTCATGGCTGAGGGGTCACTCCGTGCATCGAAGGTGATAGGCAGCGACTCAGAGCGTTTCGCAATCCAAGTCAAGGGGTTGGAGATACCAGGTCACTCCGCTCGAGCGCTCAGGGGGATGGCTCTGGGCTACGCGACCGCCACGAGGGGCGGCAGCCATCATGACCCGAGGCCGACGGGCGAGTATGCCGGCGTCTCCGACAGGAAAGCGGTAGAAGGCAAGGCTGCTTGGGTGATTGGAACCCAGCAGATGACGACAATAGGTGACAGCCTTGTCCAATGCCACTTCCTGGAGAGGCTGCTCGGGTTCACCCTTACGCAGAAGTTCGTTGATATGATCAATCCAGTTACAGGATTCGGCTACAACTTGCAGGAATTGGTCGACGTGGCGGAAAGGATTCTGGACCTTGAGAGATCCTTCAACGTGATGGCAGGTATAAGGAGGAAGAACGACACCCTCCCGAAGAGGTTCCTAGAGGAACCCATACCCGACGGACCGTCGAAGGGAATGAACACCGACGAGGCGACGCTGAGCAGGATGTTGGACGAGTTCTATGGCATAAAGGGCTGGGACAAGACGACAGGCATCCCTACTAAGGATAAACTTGTAAAGATGGGCCTAGAGGATGTTGCTTTGGCTCTGGAAAAGCTGTGATAATCCTTTTTTATTTTTTTGAAAAAAATGAGAATTATCAGTGCGCGGATGGCTTGACCTTCTGCAAGAGTTTCTTAACAGCATCCACTAGATTGTCAAGGTCCTGAGATCGCATGGGCTTGCTCAAGAACATGTCGGCGCCTGCCTCTATGCTCATCCTAAAGTCTGCCTCCCGTCCAAGCACCGTGAATATCACAACAGGTATGGCTTTCGTCTTCTGCTGGGATTTTAGGATCTTGCAGATCTCGAATCCGCTCTTACCGGGCATTACAACATCCATCAAAATCAGGTTGGGGGCTTCGGAATCGGCTTTTTGGAGCGCTTCCTCGCCGCTTGAGGCAAGAATAACCGTAAAGCCTGCGTTCTCGAGGTGCATCTTTGTTAGGTTCCTGACGTCGGTCTCGTCGTCAACCACTAGTATTTTTTCGGACAGATCCTGATCCTCCTGTTGTCACTACTTCTTTGGGCAGGACGAAGATAAGTCTTGCACCCATTCCCTCGCCGGCAGACTCTGCCCATATCTTTCCGCCATGTGCCTCTACCAATCCCCTTGTAACGCTAAGCCCCAGACCAGTTCCACGCACATAGCTAGTCTTTTTGATCGCGGTAAAGGGTTCGAAAACCCTCTCTAGATCCTCGCTTTTTATGCCTATTCCTGTGTCTGAGACGATGATGCGCACCGTCGCCCCGTCATCGTAAGTCTCGATGGATATTTTCCCGTGTTCTGGTGTGAATTTGGATGCGTTGCTGAGAAGGTTCGTGAGGACCTGCGTAAGCTTAATCCTGTCGCCTTCTATGATCAATGGGGCTTCCTTACCAAGGAGCTCGAAAATCTGTTGCTTTTCGATCAGAAACGGCTCAAGCTCATTTCTGCAACACTTGATTATCTCTCTCACGTCTATTTTCTCGAGTTCTAGTTGGATCTTACCCGCCTCGATTCGCTTTACATCAAGTATATCGTTAGTGAGGCTGATCAGCCTATCTGTGTTCCTTTTTACTATCCCGAGGTTCTCCCCAATCTTCTCAGGTACCTCTCCCATCTTCCCGCTGAGGATGTAGTCGAGGTAGCCCATCATCGCCACGAGAGGAGTCCGCAACTCATGCGTGATGTTCGAGATGAACTGTTCCCGCATCTCCATAACTCTCTTCAGTTCCGCCTCTGCCATCTTCCTCTGGGTTATGTCCTTGATTATTAGCACCACTGATCCCAGTTTGGAGGAAGATTCCTGAATAAGGCCAGACGAGATCGAGACGGGGATTTCATCCCTGTATTTTGTGAGTACGCTGAACTCTAGGTCCTTCATGAGACCAGACACATATGTGTTGGTCATGGAACCTACTGCAAGCGGCTTGTCCCTTGTGATGATAAAATCTAGATAGTTCCTGCC
>Ga0187849_1001432_pt1 | contig 25773 bp, 20 predicted proteins | sample June2016WEW_4_10_2_FD_132412 | JGI IMG/M metagenome (GOLD analysis project Ga0187849, IMG submission 132412) | Peatland microbial communities from SPRUCE experiment site at the Marcell Experimental Forest, Minnesota, USA - June2016WEW_4_100 | ecosystem: Environmental > Terrestrial > Soil >...
ACTCGTTATTATAGCCCGCACGGGGCAGGGGCTCGATGAAATTCTCGGTGTCCCGCAGGTCCTGGGCATTATATGTGTATGTATACTGCGTGAGGGTGTTGCCCGAAAGGGTTGTCGTCATTTGCGTCAGCCGGTTCACGATGTCGTATTGATAAGTCGTAACGCTGCCGTTTGGCCGAGTGAGTGATTGCACCAGGGGGCTCGCCCCGGTATAGGTATAAGTATAAGCCTGGCCTCCCACGTTGGCGCCGGTCAGGCGGTTCAGGCTGTCGTATGTATAGGCAACCGCCTTGCCCATGTCCCGGGTCATGGCGGTCCTTCGGCCCAAAGCGTCATATTGAAAATTCACACTGGCGCCGGTCCCCCAGTCCAACCAGGCGTTATTCATGGTCAACAGCCGGGAGTTGGCGTCATAAGTATAAAGATGGGTGTAATAATAGCCGACTGCCGAATTATATGCGGATGTCATCCTGCCGAAATCATCGTACGCATAGAAAGTGGGGCCTGTAACATCGTGGAATATTGAAAGCTTACGCAAGGATGAATAGCTGTAAGTGGTAGTGACACCGCGGGCATTGGTCCTGCCCCTGACCAGACCGAAAGCATCATTATTATCAGGATCATAAGTAAACGACTCGTTGGTCCCATCCGCAAAGGTCTTTTTGGTCAGGCGGTTATTGAAGTCGTAGCTAAACGAGGTGGTATTGCCGTTGGGGTCAGTGAGGCTAGCCCGGTTGCCATTGGCATCGTAAGTAAAACTGGTGGCTCCCCCGGCCGGGTCGGTAACCGTGAGCAGATGATTGAGCTGGTCATACGAATAAGAGGTGGTCTGGCCGGAGCGGGAGGTAATGCTGTCCACTACGTAAGGGCAACAGGTGGAATACTGATAGCTCTGGAATTTGCCGTCAGGATAAGTGATCTTGGTCACCTGGTCCAGGTTGTTGTAAGAATAGGTCAGGGTCAGGCCGGTGGGATCGGTATGAGTGCTGACCCGGTCCATGGCGTCGTAAGTGTATTGATGCAGCGTCTGCCCGGCCCTGGTGACGGCGGCGAGGCGGTTCCCGCTGTCGTAGTTATAATTAGTCGCTATCCCCAGGGCATCTTGAACTGAAATCACCTGGCCGTAACTATTATAAGTATAGCTGGTGGTGTTGCCCATGCGGTCGGTTGCCGAGGTGACGTCATGAGCGGCATCGTAAGTAAATGTCAAAACTCCCAGGCTGTTCTGTATCGATATCGGATCAACGTTATTGGGGGCATAAGTCACGGTCGTAAATGCACCATTGGGATTAGTCACCGAAGTGATCTGCCCCATGGAGTTGTAAGCATAATGCCACCAGCCAACCCCATCAGCAAAGGTGGTGAGGTTGCCAACCGGATCGTAGCTATAAACTTCTAATCCCCCTGCAGGCATCCACATTGAGCTGATCTTTCCTATATTACCATCGGTCGTAGTCGTGTAAAGGAACCTTGTGTGGGGAGAGTATAAATTATTATTGCTCGAATCCACATAATTAACGTAATTCACCGGGCTGACATGCCAGCCGAAGTAGAGGAGGCCACTATAGTAGTATTGTTCGCTGGACCCCAGAGGATTGGTGATGGTAATGCGGTAATTCTGCCACATGGCCGTCCCTGGGGGCGGATACCCATTACTGCCGTTAGGGATGCCGTCGGCAGGCTCGGTATAAAAGGCCCATGCGCCCCGGGAATTGGCGATGCTGTTTATGTAGCAATCCTGATCGTAGGCGAAGCTCGATCCGTAACCTCCCATGTCGGTGATCAGGGTAAGATTGGCGTTGGAGTCGTAGGAAAAAGTTGCCTGCCTCCCAAAGGGGTCGGTTACCTGGCTGACCTGGCCGGTGGCATTATAGGCCAGAGTGGTGACGAGACCTACGGCATCAGTAATGGTGGTGAGATTCACATTGGCATCGTAGCCGAAACTCAGGCTCAGGCCGTGCGCGTCTTGTATCTCCACCAGGAATGGCTGAAGGGAGTTGGTGCCTGCGGGGATATTGTAGGTGTATACCGTACCGTTCGGGAACCATAGTTGAAAATTATTGGGGGCGATTTGAACGAGCGTATTGTAGACCTGCGGTCCAGGAGTGTAGCCCCCGGAACCATCCGGGGTGTAAACATCCCGGCGGCCGTCAGGCATGAGAATCGTCACGTTTCCGCCGCTGTCTTCCACCGTGTAAGTCCCATAGTTGAACTGCCACTTATTCCCGAAAGGTTCATAGACGGCGATGGCCGACTGGGAGTTGTAGGTAAGTTCGATCTGCACCTGGGGGCCGATAGGGGGGCGGTACCACAACGGAATATCCCGGCCTATGAAATTCATGCTGACTTTGTTCACCGACCAGACGGGGGCGCCACAGCCCGGCTTGGGGTTGCAAGGGTCACCCCCGGAGCAATCGGGGTCGCCCGGGGGATTGTCGGGAGTACCCAGATTATCCTCGTGTCTTGGATAACCGCAACAAGCACCATAAAGGCCTGCCATCTTCTCGGCAGGCAGCAGAACGCCGGGGAGCTTATTCCCCCGTGCAAATACCAGGGCGTTGCCGCCCCACTCCCTGGAAAACTCCTGGGGGGTCTGGTTAAACCTGCGCCGGCTCTGGGGGTCGTAAAAAGTCAAGGTGTCCCGGCTATGTTTCTCCAGGACCCAATAATGCCCCATGTCTCCTTTATTTAAGCGGGTCAGTTGCACGATGGCAGGAAGCGGGAGCTTTTTCAGTTGGGGAACTGACAGCCGCACTCCGGTTAACCGGTAACCATGGAGGGCGGCAATTGATTTGAGCTCTTTCATACTCTGTCCGCGAGGCGAAGTAGCCAACATGCCGCGGACCTTTTGGGCTGCCTCTATTTTGCCCTGTTTCTCCAATAGACAGGCCAGCGCCTGGACGCCGCAACTAAGGACCACCTTCTCATTGCGGGTTTCCCGGGAAAGCCTTTGAATCCAGTGAGACGCATATGTCCGGTCACGCCAATCCGCGCTGGTTTGTTTGACTATGCGAAGATGCTCCATTGCCTCGTTGAAGTTACCCTGCCACGTTTTCAGATTTGCCAAACGCACCCGGGCCTTAATAGTGATCCTTTGTGCTCCCGGATGCGTATTTGCCGCATTTGCCTGTAAAATCGATTGAAAGTAACTGGCTGCCTCGCTATAGCGCCCGTTGTAAAGGGCGTCGCACCCGCAATGCAAGCTTGCCTCCGAGGCCCAGGGGCTGTCCGTATATTGCGATAGGTGGATCCGGAATAATGCCACCGCATCTCTATATTGATGCCGGTTCCAGGCCTGGATAGCTTCTCCGAAAGAAGCATTGATCGCCAGATCCCTTGCGCTGTCAGTCAAATCACGAGTGGGATAAAGCGGTCCGCCCAACTGCCCCGCGGCCGTCAGGTCGGCAGCGGAAAGGGGCCGGAAGAGGTCCAGGGGTTTTACCGAATATCTGCCGGCAAAAGTTTCATCAGCGGTTATCAGCAAGCTTATTTGCATTAACAAGAGTAGTAAAACAGCGAGGTAACGCTTGGAACTCCTTACGGGCGGCAAAAATGGAGCAGATAACGACGTCATCTTCTCATCTCCCTGGCAAGAGATTCCTCTCATGGGTGCTCTCAGAAGATTTCTCAAAAGAGCGCCTCGCGCTTTTCCCGTATGCTGACCCCTTATACTCCTTTACCGAGATTTCAAGGGACTGTCACTTTTTGCAGGTTGTCACTTTTTGCAGGTTGTCACTTTTTGCAGGTTGTCACTTTTTGCAGGTTGTCACTTTTTGCAGGTTGTCACTTTTTGAAAAAGAATATAATCATCTTTGTAAAGGCCATCAATTAGGGAAAGTCCTTATTTTCGAAGTTGGCCCCATTGTCCATAGCGATCTGGTAGGGTTGGCTACTCCGTCAAAAAGGCCGGAAGCTTTTATGCTGATTTCTATGCCTGGGATGCTAAGGTTTTGTCCAGAGCATCCCCTGGCGTGAACAATGACTGATCAATCAACTCGAACCTTGCAATGGGGCAGGGCTGGTTTCGGCTCTGACGCTCTCTTTTGAGTGGCCAAAATCTTCCGGAGATTGGCCATACGCTGCCTTACACTCTCCCGTAAACCTTGGTCAAATTCGAAATCTTCGCGGAAAGATCGGGGGTCAACTGTGTGGCGGCGACTCTCCATTCCCAGTTGCCGAATGAAGTCGAGGGCGTGTTCATGCGGGCCTCAGCCCCAAGCTCAAGAAAGTCCTGTATCGGGATTATCGCGGTCGAGGCAACCGACATCATGGCAGTGCGCACCAGTTGCCCGACGATGGTATTTTCGTCGAACTCGCGGCCGAAGTATGCGAGAAGGTTCTCCTTATCCATTTGGGTGGCGTCGTGCTGAAACCACCCTTTTACCGTGTTGTTGTCGTGCGTGCCGGTGTAAACGATGCAGTTCTTCACATGATTATGGGGAATGTAGGGGTTTGTCGACGGGCTGTCTCCAAAAGCAAACAGCAGGACCTTCATGCCGGGGATTTCGAATTTGCTCATGATTTCCCTGACCTCAGGGGTAATGACACCCAGGTCTTCGGCAATTATTGGAATCGAGGGGAATCGCCTCAGCAGCGTCTGGAAGAACTCCCCGGCCGGAGTTTTCACCCATTTTCCGTTTATGGCTGTTTTTTCCGTCGCCGGCACTTCCCAGTAGGCCACGAACCCCCGGAAGTGATCGAGCCGAACCATGTCGAAATATTTCAGATTGTGCTCCATTCGGCTGATCCACCACGCATAGAAAGTTTCCTTGAGCCTGTCCCACGAATAGACAGGATTGCCCCACAACTGCCCGGTTTCACTGAAGTAGTCGGGAGGCACCCCGGCGACGAATGCAGGCCTTTTGTCGCTGTCGAGCTTAAAGTACTCAGAATTTGTCCAAACGTCCGAGCTGTCGTAACTCACGTAAATCGGTATGTCGCCTATTACCTGGATTTGTTTTTGGTTGCAGTAGCTCTTCAGTGCCGACCATTGACGAAAAAAAAGGAATTGATTGAATTTCTCCTGTTTGATCTTTTCAGCGAGTCTTTCCGTCCATTCATTGAGCGCAGGTTGTGTCCTGTCCCTGATCTCCCGGGGCCATTCGTTCCAGGGAGCGCCCGAGAAGCGCTCCTTGAGGCCGATGAAAAGGGCGTAGTCGTCAAGCCAGTGCCCGTTAGCATTTACGAAATTCTCATACCTGCATCCTTCATCCGGCATTTGCCTGAATTCTTCATAAGCCATCCCCAGGACTCGGCTTTTAAACGCAGCGACCTTCTCGTAATCGACTTTGGCCGAATCGAAAGAAGGGGCCCAGCTAAGATCGTTCCATGAAAGATATCCATCTTTGACCAACAGGTCCGGGGCAATCAGAAGCGGATTTCCCGCGAAGGCAGAAAAACTGCAGTATGGAGAGCTTCCGCAGGCTGGAGAAGAGGGATTGAAAGGAAGCACCTGCCATAGGGTCTGGCTGGAATCTGCAAGAAAATCGGCAAAAGCGTAAGCCTCCCTCCCCAAGTCTCCTATGCCGAATTTGGAAGGCAGTGAGGTAACATGCATCAGTATACCACTTCTTCGCGATTTCAAATGGCGCTCCTGTCATCGGGTCTAGCCAGTGTCGGCCATGGCAATTGGATATATGGGGAATTTAAGGCTTTTCGATAAAAGATGGAAGTGCGAAAAAAGGTAAGGCCTCACCGCAGAGACGCAGAGGCCACAGAGAAAAGACGCTTTTCATTCCTTAATTTCCATTTTCTCTCTGCGGCCTCTGCGTCTCTGCGGTGAACGGGTACCAAAGTTTTCTTTTCGATGATATAAACAGCCGAAAAAGGGGAAGTTTATGATCACAAAAGGTCTGCTTGACAGGATTTATGAGGCGGCCAGCATCCAGAGGTGGAACGATCACGTTCGCCCGGTTGAGTTCACTGAACTGGACAAACAGGCGCACAAAATGATTCTCGCCTACGTGCTCGGAAAGCTCGAAGAATCCGAAGGCCATGCCCAGATCGACTGGCTGAAACTGATCGAAGGCGGGATTTTCGAATTCTTCCCCCGGGTCATCCTGACCGACATCAAGGCCCCGGTTTTTCACAAGCTGATGAGCAAAAAAGGGCGGGAGATCAATACTCTGGTGCTCCAGAAAATAGATGAAGATATCAAAGGTCTTGGGGGAGATTTCGCGGAGAATTTCAGAAAATATCTTTTTGACAGCAATTACGCCCGGTTTGAAAAAAGGATACTGAAAGCAGCCCACTATCTTGCGACCAACTGGGAATTTCAAATAATTTACAACACGGCCCCATTCGTCTATGGAATCGATAAAACCAAAGAGGAAATCGAAAACCAGATAGAAGACCACTATGACCTTATCGGTGTGCAGAAACTCTCGTTGCGGAAGAAATCCTTCGGCTTTATAGATCTTTGCGCACAGCTTCGATTTCAGCAGAGGTGGGCGCATTCGCCCCGCGTACCCAAAACCTCAGTCCTGGGACACATGCTGATAGTTGCCATGATGTCCTATTTTTGTTCGGTGGAAATGGGCGCCTGCCGTAAACGCACCTACAACAATTTTTTCAGCGGACTGTTCCACGATCTGCCCGAGGTGCTGACCCGGGACATAGTCTCGCCTGTGAAAACTTCGGTTGAGGGCCTGGACGAAATAATAAAAGATTATGAAAAAATGCAGTTTGATGAGCACATCCTGCCGCTCCTTCCTTCCTCGATGCGCGACGAGGTGGTCTATTTTATCCGGGACGAATTCTCAAACAGGATAATGGAGGGCGATGCTGTCAGGAAAGATATTCCAGGGCCGCAGATGGAGCGCTACAACCATGAGCGCTTCTCTCCGGTTGATGGCGAAGTAATCCGGGCCTGCGACAAACTCGCTGCCTTTATCGAAGCCTCGCTCTCAATCAGGCACGGCATCCGCTCCCAGCACCTTCAGGACGGCAGGAGGAAAATATACCGGGAGTACAGCAAGGAGGAGTCCGGGGGCATCAACTTCGCAGAATTGTTCAATTACTACTGGTGGCCTGAAGCCTTGCCGGGAGACGGCATCAATGCGGCCGCCGGTCCGTTGCCGGAGCTCGAGTAGATGAGAGCGGTAATCCAGCGTGTCCTGGAGGCGAGCGTCAAGACAGGGGGTGTGGAAATTGCGCGAATCGGCAGGGGCGCCCTGGTCCTGCTCGGGGTCAGCAGCGAAGACTCCGAGGAGGACGCCCGCTATCTTGCCGAGAAGACCGTTTATCTTCGAATATTTCCCGACGAAACAGACAAAATGAATCTCTCGGTTTTGGGCATTGAGGGGGAGATCCTCGTCGTATCTCAGTTCACTCTGTATGGCGACTGCCGCAAAGGCAGGAGACCTTCCTACGCTTCGGCTGCCCGGCCCGATATCGCCCAGGCCCTCTATGAATCTTATGTAAAAGAGCTTCTCAAATATACTGCGAAAGTGGCTACAGGGCGCTTCCAGGAAATGATGGAAGTCTTTCTGGTAAACGACGGGCCGGTGACCTTGCTTCTGGACAGCAGGAAAAATTTCTAAACTGCAAGGTTTCAATAGTTCAACGCCAATTCGCCCGTCCGGGGTTTCCGGATGACACCGGCTAAAGCACGCTGATCTTGTTGGTTTTCTCCCATCTTCCGTCGTGACAGATCATGCAGACTTGGGAAAGGCAGATAATCTCCCCTGAAACAGTTCTTTTGCTGTCGAAATAACAATTGCTGTCATGTACATCGCTCATCTTTATCCTCCTTTGGCCGGAAACCGGCTGAGAAATTATCTTTTTAGATAATCATTCTTATGCGCGTCGCAATGTTATGAGAAGTTGTTCACGCTTTGAGCCTGAGTTGCTATAATGAACAGAACTGATGAGGCGATGAAATTGATCGGGCAAAGATTCCAGTTATTGGAGAAGGCGAGGACATGTTGTGTGAGATGTGCAAGGGTAGGGGGATAATTTATTGTATTACTTGCAAAAAGGGGAATATTTCCCCGCCCTGGCTCTCCGGGCTGGCAAAAGAAAAGTGTTCCGTGTGCGGGGGGAAAAAGGAAATGAAGTGCCCGGTCTGTGATGGAAAAGGTAGGGTCTGATGCAATGGAGGAAACCGGATGAAAGAGGCCGAAGGCCGTTTCGAACAGATATTGGAGCTGGCGCAGCGTCTGGAAAATAGAAAATCTGACCTTCAGGGCGCCGCTGCTGCCGATGCGGGGTTTCCGGTAAGCGTAACCGGGATGGAGGTTGATTTGGCAGTGGGTTACCTTCGCACCATGGAAGAAGAAATCCCCTGGATTGAAAACGGGAGGCCCTATGGTGTAGTTGCGGCTATTTTCCCTTACGACGGGCATGCCATTATGCTGGCTCGTCTTGGAGGCGCCGCCCTTATTACGGGAAATCGCCTGCGCTTCAGTTTTTCATCTCAGACTCCCCGTTCGGCCGGTGTTATGGCAGAAATCTGTAAATCCATTGGCGCCCTTGACCCCGTTGTCGGGATGAACAATCGCGAATTCGGAGACCAATGCGTCAAGGATCATGCTGTGCGGGTCCTCTTCATGTCCGGAGGCTCCGAGGTTGGACAGGCATATCGCGGGCGCCGCGAGGCCTTTGACAAGCTTTTGTTCGCAGGCCCGGGCGGAATGCCTGCAGCGGTTGTTTTTCAGGACGCCGAGGTCGAAAAAGCAAGCCGCTTCATTGCGGGCCGCGCTTTCTTGAACGGAGGCCAGTACTGCACAACCCTCAAGAAGGCCCTTATTCACAGGTCCCTGTACGATGCAGTACGTGACAGGGTGCTGGAGATGACAGCGCAACTGCGCGTAGGAGACCCTCTGGACCCTGACACCAGTATCGGACCGATTCGAGTCCAGCGAACCCGGTTGATGCTCGAAAAGGCCATCGAGAGATGTTCCGAGGCCCGTTTGCTTTGCGGCAAAGTAAATTCAGAGACTGTCCACCCCATCATTGTCGAAGCACAAAGCGACTGGACGATCCCGGACCTGGAGCTGTTCGGGCCTTTTCTTCTGCTCAAGGCTTTCGACGATCCGGATAGGGCCGTTCATGAACTTATGGCGACCAGGTACGGCTTTCTTCTTTCCTTCTTCGGCTCAGCCACCAAGGATTATCTCAGACTCTTTGGTGAAACTTACGGAATGGTTTATGACAATCCGAGTGATTTTCTTCCCGCGCTTCGCGCTCCTTTCGGCGGCAAGAAGGAGAGCGGCTGGATCATCGAACGCCTCGACGGCCGGTGGACCACCCGCGAAGGCGGTTTTCATTACAGCAGGGAATTGGTCCGGCGGCAGTAAGAAGCAATGGTGTGAGCCTTTTGAAAATTGCATGAGCTGAAATCTTTTGCAAGAGCCTCGCAGTAAGAGCTATAGTAAGGTTTTCGCGGCAAGTGGTGTTCGCCGAACCGAGGCCGGCTTCCCCGCTTTACGAATAATCCTCCTGTACGCGCAAAAGACACCTCAGTTCGAAGGTTTGCCATGGAGAATGTGGTTAGAGCAGAAGCATATTATGAGGTGTTTGAAGAGATTGTCGCTGTGGTGCATTCGAGCACCAATGTGCGGGAAGTTTTGGATATTATTGTATGGAAAGTGAGCGAAATCCTGCAAGCCAAGGGGGCCATTCTCCGAATTTTGAACCTGGAGAAAAACGAACTTGAGCTCGGGGCCGCTTACGGTTTAAGCGAGCAGTATCTCATCAAGGGCCCGGTCTCGACTTCGAAAACGATCATGGAACTCTATGAAAAAAACCGGGTCTTCATCATCGACGATATCTGGAAAGACCCGCGCATTCAGTACCCGCAGGAGGCATGGGATGAAGGTATCACGACGATACTGGACCTCCCCATCACCCTGCAGCAACATCTGGTCGGAATCATTCGTGTCTTCTTCTCTGAAAAAAAGAAATTCTCTCCGGAAGACGTGGACTTTCTTGTCGCCATAACCCGTCAGTGCGCGTGCGCTCTTGAGAGGGCGCGGCTGTTCGAGGAGCAGCAGATCCGGTATGAACAGCTCGTCGTGCAGACGGAAAGGCTTTCGGCACTGGGCAAAATGGCAGCAGGGATCGCCCATGAGATAAACAACCCTCTGGGCGGAATTCTGCTTTTCAGCACGAGTGTGAGGAAAGAGATCAAGGAGGATGGGCCGGTGAAGGAATGTCTCGACATTGTCATCCGGGAGACTATCCGGTGTCGAGAGATTATTCAGAACCTTCTGGAGTTTGCACGCGAAAAGCAACCCCAAAAAGCTCCGGCCAATATAAACTCCGTGCTTGAAAGGGCACTGGGTCTTTTGGAAAACTTGTTTCTGGTCAATCGTATCAAATTGCGCAAAAATTTGGAGCCGGGACTGCTGGATTGCTTTGTGGATGAAAACCAGATTGAACAGGTTTTTCTAAATCTGCTGCTCAATGCAGTCGAGGCGATCGGACAAAGTGGACTTATTACCGTCCGCACACGTTTTAATCCTGATTTCAACTGCATAGTGGCTGAGGTAGAGGATACGGGGTGCGGAATACCTCATGAAATTTTGCCCAGGATTTTCGATCCATTCTTCTCAACAAAGCCAATGGGCAATGGTCTCGGTCTGTCAATGGCTTACGGAATAATCAAAAGCCACGGCGGAGAGCTGAAAGCGTTCAGCAGCCAGGGCGAAGGAACGCGGTTCATCGTAGAGCTCCCGATCTACCAGGATAATGATTTCTAAAGTTCGAAAGGCCATCCCAATGAATTCGAAGAATGTTCTTGTTATCGATGATGAACCTGTTGTGCGGGACGGATGCCGCATGGTGCTGATGAAAGAAGGACATGAGGTGGATATATGTGAGACCGGTAGAGAAGGGCTCGTTGCGGCCCTGAAAGGCCAATACGACATAGTAATCCTTGACCTGAAGCTTCCCGACATCGACGGAATGGAAATCCTCGGGACCATCATGAGGGAAAAACCCCAAACCAGCGTAATCATCATCACCGGATACTCCACAGTTCAAAACGCTATACAGGCCATGAAACTGGGCGCCTTCGACTATCTCGCGAAGCCGTTTTCCGATGATGAACTGGTTTTGAGTGTAGAAAGGGCAATAGAGAAGAAGTATCTTGTCGAGCAAAATCTGTCGCTGCGAAGGCAGCTCTCGGACACATTCGGGTTCTCGAATATAATCGGACAGAATCGCAAGATGATGGATGTGCTCGAGAAGATCAGAAAAGTCGCTCCAACCGACTGCTCTGTATTGATCAACGGAGAGAACGGAACCGGAAAGGAACTTGTCGCCAGGGCAATTCATGTAGCCAGCCTGCAAAGTGGCGGCAAGTTTGTGGGGATCGACTGCAGCACCCTTGCTCCCAGCCTGCTCGAAAGCGAATTGTTCGGCCATGTCAAGGGGGCTTTCACAGGTGCTTCGCGGGACAAGCCGGGGATTTTCGAGTTGGCCGGTGACGGCACTCTTTTTCTGGACGACGTAGCCAACTTGAGCCCGGACATACAGGGAAAACTCTTGCGCGTCCTCGAAACGCGGGAATTCAAACCGGTTGGCGGCACTTCCTTCAAAAAGGTCGATGCAAGGCTCATTTCAGCAACAAACTGCGACCTGCAGGAGATGGTGGAAAAGGGAAGCTTTCGCCAGGACCTTTATTACCGCCTCAGCGTCTTCCCAATCTTCCTGCCCCCCCTGCGAGAAAGGAAAGATGATATTCCCCTGTTGGCCAATCACTATCTGACGCAGTTCTGCGATAAAACAGGCAAACGAATCGAAGGATTTACAAAGGAAGCCATGGAAGCGCTGGTCAGCTATGAATGGCCCGGCAATGTCCGGCAGCTCAGAAATTTTGTCGAGCATCTTGTCATAATGGCTGACCGGCACACACTCGATGTGTTGGACCTGTTGGAGAATTTGAATATAAAAGGTTTTTGGAGAGAAGATACCGTTCCAAATACAAGACAGGAACTCTTGGAGGTGAAGAAACGTATTCTGGAGCAGACATTTGGCCAGTTTGAAAAACTTTTCCTCATAAGAGCCCTCGATCAGTGCAACTGGAACATTACTTTGGCAGCCAGCAAAGTAGGGATGAAGAGACCAAATTTCTCAGCCCTTATGAAACAGTACAAGATATCTCGAAATCCAGACCGCCGTGACCCACATCCAGGCCAACCTCATGTGATCGTATGAGATCGGGGTTTTATCGTATGAATGATTATACGGAGCGTAGTTCCTTTTCCTTCCTGTGTTCGTGGTCTTCGTCCCGCGATTTAATCGTATGAAGACACATACGCCTGCACTGTAAATCATCACCTTAACCACTGCGCCGCCTTTTCTATTTTTTCAATACTACTTTGAAATAATTAGATATTTTGTGAAATTGGCCGACATTGTGCGCGCAGGCACAAAGTTTGCTCTATGTTGTGCACCATGTTGATCCCACGACCTGCCCTCAGACGAGGAGTGAATATTGATCTCTTTTCTTGAAAAGCAGGAGATCTAATGCCTAAAGCAGCCCTGGTCTACATCTCGCTTCTAATCTGCTGCGCTGGTATCGCTTACAAGGTCTCGACCTGGTTCCGCTACTCACTTGGCTCAGAGAAGTTCACAGTTCTATCGAGGGTCCTTGCAGCGGCGAGAGGTATGTGGCAGACCTTGTGGAGCCGGCAGTTTCTGACGATTCTTAAGACCTTTTTTCTTAACGTACTCTTTCAGGCAAGGCTGCTGCGCGTGGCTCCTCTTAAATGGGCGACCCACTTTTTGATCCTTGGCGGGTTCACCATGCTCCTGCTCATGCATGCCCTCGGCGACTATCTGAACCCCCTGATCTTTTCAAATTACTATAGCACCCTCAACCCGTTCCTCTTCTTGAGGAACTTTTTCGGAGTGCTGGTATTCATCGGATTGGGGATAGCGCTTTTCAACCGTTTCATCCGCCGTGACCCGGCCCGCCCTCCCACAAGCTTCATGGACGTCTATACTCTCGCGATCTTCGCCGCGATTATGGTTTCGGGTATTGTTTTGGAAAGTGTGAAAATCACGTCCGTTTCGGTCTTTCGGGAGATGGCCGAGGAATATGCGACAGGTCAGGACGAAGCTTCACTAAAATCACTGGAAGCTTACTGGGTAGAAAACTACGGGGTCGTTTCACCCGGGCTTGCCAGGCCTTTTAGCCCTGAAAGCCTTGCGGAAGGCAAAGTTGTTCATTCGGTTAACTGCGCGCAGTGCCATTCGCCTGCTCGATGGGCTTTCATGGATTATGCTGTTGCAAGATTGATAACTCCGGTGGCGGTCTACTTCGATGGCGATGCCGTGAGGTCTACGCTATACTACGTTCATTTCTTCATATGCCTGTTTGGCCTCGCCTACCTTCCTTTCAGCAAGGTGTTCCATCTGTTTACGAGCCCGATCTGCTTGCTGGCAAACGCCGTGATGGACAGGGCCACCTCGAACCCCGCAAACCTGATGACAAAGCAGATCCTCGAACTCGATGCCTGCACGCACTGTGGTACGTGTACACGTAACTGCTCAATGGCGTTTATCCATAGGATAATACCAAACGCGAACATTCTTCCTTCCGAGAGGCTCGCCTCATTAAAGCTGCTTGCCAGCGGGCAGGAGCTGAGTGTTCGAGACTCCCTGGTCATCCAGGACGGATTGAATCTTTGCACCAATTGCAAGCAATGTACCCTGGTATGCCCGGTGGGAATCAACTTGCAAGACCTGTGGTTCAGCGTGCGGGAAACGCTCGTTGGCAGGGATATTCCGAATTTACTGGTGCTTTCTCCGCTCTCGATATACCGGGGAATGAGAAAGGATCATATTGAAATCACCTGCTACAGCAGACCGATAAGTCAGGCGCGCAAGGCAATAGCCGATGAGTTTGAGAGCAGCGGTCAGCCCAGGAGCGTTTACACGCCGGGAGAAGAAAAGGTGCTGGATACGCCGGGAATACACCTCGGACAGGATGCCTGCGCCGACTGTTTCAGGTGCATGACCTGCACCAACGCTTGTCCGATAGTCAGGACCCACACACAGCCGGGTTCCGAGCTCGACCTGCTGCCCCATCAGTTGATGCAGGCTGTGAAGCTGAGATTGTGGGACCTTGTATTCAGTTCCAAAATGCTCTGGGAATGCCTCGGGTGTTACAAATGCCAGGAATACTGCCCAATGGGCGTACCCGCCACCGATCTGATTTTTGCGCTCAGAAATGTGGCCATTTCGCGCACATCCAGAAACATCTTCCAAAAAACATTGGAGACTCTATGAGCCTAGTCTTCTTCCCCTGTTGTGTAGCCTCCGCTTTCGTGGACCACGCCCAGGTTGCGGCCAGACTGGTTGTCGACAAACTGGGAGTGGAAATCGAGGATGGCACGGAGTTCAATTGCTGCGGATACCCATACAAGGGAATAGACTTCAAGGCTTTCATCCTCCTTTCGGGAAGAAACCTGGCGCTGGCCGAAAAAATGGGCGCCGATCTGGTTACAACTTGCGGATGCTGCTATGGCACAACCAAGCAAGCCGAAAGCATTCTCAAACATGACCTTTCATTGAGCGATTATGTCAACAACGCTCTAAAAAGGGAGGGATTAGCCTATAAGGGAAAAAGTACGGTCAGGCACCTTGTTGAAGTCCTGCTGGCCAATCCGGGAATTCCAAACCTAAAGGCCAGGCTCGACGGGAGCCAGCGCGGCCTGAGGGTAGCCACGCATTATGGCTGCAAGCTCCTGCGGCCAAACGACGTTGTCGGGTTTGACAGCCCTTTTTCTCCCAGCAGATTTGATCAGCTCGTAGAGGCAACCGGGGCGGTAACTGTTCCATGGTCGGAGAAGCTCGAGTGCTGCGGCGCTCCTTTGATAGGCATTAACGATACTACCTCCCTTCTGTTGGCGAAAAAGAAGCTCGAGAGCGCCATACAAGCCAAAGCCGACCTCATCTGCACAGCATGCCCCTGTTGTTACCTCCAGTTCGAAAGGACGAGGAAGACCTTTACCTTCGAGTATGAAAGCGCACACCGGGTTGTTTTGCCTCGCTTCAAGTTCGAAAGGACCAGAATGGCCCTTAGCTTCGAGTCCGTGAGCGACTTCAATATACCTTCTCTTGCGTATGTCCAGCTCATCGGATTGGCTTTGGGGCTTGACGAAGGCGCTCTGGGGGTCGGCGGTATCAAATTTGACCCCGCCTTGCCCCCATGTCATCAGGCTGGTGGGATGCCGTTAGGAGCGGTTTAGGCAGTCGGGAGGGGCCTCTCGGCTACGGGTCTGTTTTTGTTGCATTGATTGAAACATACAAACTTGGAGGTGATGTATGAGATGCAAAAGTGATGCACTGCGTTGGGTCGAGAAAGCGAGGAATTTTTATAAGTCCAGCGGCAAAAGGATCTCCTTTGCGGAGTTCACGAATCCCCACGGGGCTTTTGTCGAGGACCAGATGTATGTCTACGTTCTGAGCGGCAGGGGGACGATGCTTGCTCACGGTGTAAACGAAAAGTTCGTCGGCGAGGATTTCATTGACCTCAAGGATTCGGAAGGCAAGTTTTTTATCAAGGAAATTATTGAAACCGCAAATTCCCAGGGCAGCGGCTGGGTGGGGTACAAGTGGTTCGAGCCATCGACAAGAAAGACGCTGCCCAAGGACGTCTACTTCGAAAAGATCGATGACGTAATAATTTGCAGCGGTATCTACAACTTCAACTCGAACTCGCACTAGGCATAGATGAGTGGCACAAGGATTGCGCACCATTTTAAGCCGGCGCATGAAGATTGGCTGACTGGTTATGAGGAGGCCGCTCGGTTGTTGAGCGGCTTTCGTTTGATGGCATGGGACCGGAGAAATCAGGGACAGGGAGCAAAGCTTCTTTAACTTCAATACAGTTCCGGTTCCAGCCGCAATCTTCAGGAGGACCCAATGAGCCCCAGAAGACAGAGCATAAGAACACGAAAAGACGCGATGGAATGTGTAGACATGGCGGTTGACTTTTATAAAGCAGCCGGCAGGGAGATCGCTTTCGCCGAGTTCACAAATCCCGAAGGACGATTTGTTGATGGCGACATGTATATCTACGCATTGGACATGAAAGGAACCATGCTGGCCCATGGAGCCAATGAAAGGTTCGTGGGGCAGGAATGGATCGACGTCAAAGACAGCGGAGGGAAGCCCTTTGTTAAGGAGATCCTCGAGATCGCAGAGCTGAAAGGCAACGGTTGGGTGGAATACAAATGGTACGACCTGGAAGTCAGAGAGACGCTGCCAAAAGCCGTGTATTTTGAGAAGGTGGATGACGTGATCATTTGTAGTGGCGTATACCCGAGACAGAGCAAGCGAACACGAAGAGACGCGATGGACTGGGTGGGCCGGGCGGTGGATTTCTACAATGCTGCAGGCAAATGGGTCTCTTTGGCCGAGTTCACAAATCCAAGGGGACAGTTTGTCGATGGGGAAATGTATATCTTTGCATTGGATTCGCAAGGGACCATGGTGGCGCATGGAGCCAATGGAAACTTTGTTGGGAAGCAGTGGATTGACGTCAAAGATGCCGACGGAAAGGCATTTGTCAAAGAGCTCGTCGATGCGGCCCATCAGAAAGGAAATGGTTGGGTAGAATACTCATGGTACGATCCGGAAATCAAAGAGACGCTCCCAAAAGCCGTGTATTTTGAGAAAGTGAATGACGTGATCATATGCAGTGGCGTCTATAAGCAATAAAGTTGGAGCCGGCCCTAAACCTCCGGCACGCTGGTGCTGAGCCGGGTTCTTCTGTTGGGTCATGCAGGGATGCTCAATTCGAGATGGTCGGGTAGACGAGAAAGAGGGAGTCGAGTTGGGCATCCTTTTGATAAGCGGCACGGGATCCGTTCTTTGGCTTCTTCTCATGTTACGATCCCTGGATAAAGCTGGTCTGCAAGGAGTGAGTATTCATGACCGACAACGATCTGCCAATAAAAGTAATCGGCGCCGTAATGGTAATCGGAGGCGGGATTGCAGGGATGCAGTCGGCGCTCGATCTTGCTGATTGCGGCTATTACGTTTATCTGGTCGAAAAAGAGCCTTCGATCGGCGGCGTGATGTCGCAACTGGACAAGACTTTCCCTACGAATGAATGTGCTATGTGAATTATTTCTCCCAAGCTGGTCGAGGTCGGCCGGCACCTCAACATCAAGCTTCTGACCCTGTCCGAAGTTCAGCAAGTTACCGGTGAGCCGGGAAATTTCACGGTGAAGCTCGATCAAAAACCCAGGTACATCGACATATCAAAGTGCACCGGCTGCGGCGAATGCGCTCGTGTGTGCCCGGTCGTACGCAAGAACGAGTACGACATGCAGATGAGCGAGCGCCGGGCGGCATTCCGCAAGTACGCTCAAGCCGTACCGGGTGCCTTTTCGATCGAAAAGCGCGGTACTTCCCCGTGCAAGGCGACCTGCCCGGCGCACATTTCTGTCCAGGGATATGTGGCTTTGACTGCTCAGGGCAAATATCAGGAGGCCCTAAAGCTTATCAAGGAAGAAAACCCCCTGCCTGCGATCTGCGGCCGTGTCTGCCATCATCCCTGCGAGACCGCCTGCATGCGGGGCGAGCTTGACGAGCCGGTGGCGATCGATTCGATCAAGCGATTTCTGGCGGATCTGGATTTGAGCTCAGAAACCCGGTTCATCCCGCAGATAAAGGAGAAACGCAACGAGAAGGTTGCAATCATCGGTTCGGGTCCGGCAGGCTTATCGTGCGCTTATTACCTGGCAATAGAAGGTTACCGGGTAACGGTTTTTGAAAAACTTCCGGTGCTCGGAGGCATGCTTACCGTTGGTATTCCTTCCTACAGGCTCCCGAAAAACACAATCGAAGCCGAAATCCAGGTCATACGGGATATGGGCGTGGAGTTCAAAACGGGGGTGGAGATCGGCAAAGACTTTACCATCTCCCAACTCAGGGACCAGGGATACAAGGCCTTCTTCATGGGCATAGGCGCCCAGGAATGCAAGGCGCTCGGCATCCCGGGCGAAGAATTCGAAGGGGTTGTCCCGGGTGTTGAATACCTAAGAGACATAAATCTCGGCAAAAAGGTCCTCCTGGGCGATCGCGTCGCGGTTATAGGCGGTGGAAACGTTGCGATGGACACTGTGCGAACGGCCATTCGCAACGGATCGAGCAAGCCTTTTATTGTCTATCGCAGAAGCGAGAAGGAGATGCCGGCCAACGAGGAAGAGATCCGCGAGTGCCGCGAAGAAGGCATCGAGATCATGACCCTCACAAACCCTAAGCGAATTATCGGGGAAAACGGGTGGGTAAAAGCTGTTGAATGCGTGAGGATGCAGCTCGGAGAGCCGGATGCAAGCGGACGAAGGCGACCGGTGGCCATTGTGGGGTCCGAGTTCATCATGGAAGTGGACGCCGTCGTTCCGGCCATCGGCCAGGAATCCGACTGGGCGTGCCTTACCGAAGACTGCGCCTGCCGGCTTACCGATTGGGGCACGATGAGAATCGACCCGCTCACCCTGCAGACCCACGATCCTGACATTTTTGCGGGCGGCGATTCGGTGACCGGCCCAAGGACGGTGATCGAAGCAATTGCCGCCGGCAAGCAGGCGGCAATTTCGATTGGCCGATACATTCGCGGGGAAGATCTGAGCGCCGGGCGTGAAAAGGAATGGCAAGCGGTCCAGCAGGTCTCGACCGATGGCTATGACACAATGCCGCGCGCGCGTATGCCTGTTGTTTCTCCGGAGATCCGCACCGGCAATTTTGAAGAAGTGCAGCTCGGGTTAACCGAAGAGCAGGTGAGGGCCGAAGCGGCGCGCTGTCTTAGCTGCGGCGTGTGTTCCGAATGCTACCAGTGTGTCGAGGCCTGCCTTGCAGAGGCTGTCGATCACGACGAACCGGCCAAAGCGCTGGAGATAAACGTGGGCGCAATCATCGCCGCGCCGGGCTTTCAGCCGTTCGACCCCTCCAAATTCGACACCTATGCCTACTCGAACCTGCCCAATGTGGTGACCTCGATGGAGTTCGAGCGCATCCTTTCGGCTTCAGGCCCCACTCAGGGGCATCTCGTGCGGCCCTCGGACCACCGGCAGCCCAAAAAGATCGCCTGGCTCCAGTGCGTGGGGTCGAGGGATGTCCATCACTGCGATCATAAGTACTGTTCGGGCGTCTGCTGCATGTATGCCATAAAGGAAGCGGTGATTGCCAGGGAACATTCGGGGGGGGATCTCGATACGGCCGTGTTCTACATGGATATGCGCACTCACGGCAAGGATTTCGAAAGGTACTTCAACCGTGCAAAGGACCAGCACGGGGTCCGTTTCATCCGCTCGCGGGTGCATACGGTAGACCCGGTGCCGGGGTCGGATGATCTGGAGATAAATTACGTAACCGAGGATGGCTTCATCAGAGGCGAATGGTTCGACATGGTGGTGCTTTCGGTGGGGTTCGAGTCATCCGCATCGGCCAGGGAGCTTGCAGAGCGACTCGACGTAAAGCTAAACCACAACGGCTTCAGCGAAAGCTCCTCGTTTAGTCCCGTATCGAGCAGCAAGCCCGGAATATTTGTCTGCGGGGCTTTCCAGTCGCCCAAAGACATCCCTCAGTCGGTGATGGAGGCGAGCGCTGCGGCGGCTGCGGCGGCCAGTTTGCTCTCAGCGGCCCGAGGCTCGCTGGTTAGTGAGAAGGAAGTCCCTCCTCAGGTAAATGTCATTGGCGAACGGCCGCGCATTGGTGTGTTTGTTTGCAATTGCGGCATAAACATCGCCGGGGTCGTAGACGTAAAGGCCGTGCGCGACTATGCAAAGTCGCTGCCCTATGTCGAGTACGTCACGGACAACCTCTACACGTGCTCCCAGGATACCCAGACTGCAATGCGAGGCCTGATAAAGGAGCAGAACCTCAACCGGATCGTGGTTGCGGCCTGCACACCGCGCACCCACGAGGCCATTTTCCAGGAGACAATGGCCGAGGCAGGGCTAAACAAGTACCTGTTCGAAATGGCAAATCTTCGCAACCACGACTCATGGGTGCACAGCGCCTCGCCCGAGCTCGCCACCAGGAAAGCAAAGGACCTCGTTCGGATGGCGGTGGCAAAGGTCGCCCTGCTCGAACCTCTCCAGGAACCCGAACTCAATGTCAACCAGAAGGCCCTGGTGGTCGGCGGCGGGGTGGCCGGCATGGTTGCCGCCAACGTTATTGCCGACCAGGGCTACCCGGTGTACCTGATCGAGAAGTCGGCACGGCTCGGTGGTAATGCCGTCAACCTCCGCCAGACTTGGCGCGGTGAATATGTGAGAGCTTATTTGAACGAACTCGTCCGGAGCACTCTAAGCCATCCCAAAATACAAGTGCGCCTTTCCTCAGAGGTGATTGATGTAGACGGTTTTGTCGGCAATTTCAAAACCTCCGTCCACGACGGCGATCAAGCCGCTGTCATCGAGCATGGAGTTGTAGTGATAGCTACCGGCGGCCATGAACTGAAGCCACATGAGTACTGCTACGGACAGGATGCAAGAATTCTCACCCATAGCGAACTCGACAGGCTTTTTATGGAAGAGGGTCCGGGGCTGAAAAAACTCAAATCGGCCGTATTCATCCAGTGCGTCGGCTCGCGCGAGCCTGAGCGGCCATATTGCAGCAGGGTTTGCTGCACGCACTCCCTCGAGAGCGCGCTGAAGTTGAAAAAGTTTAACCCGGATATGGACGTCTATGTGCTCTACCGCGACATGAGGTCGTACAGTGAGCGCGAAGAGCTCTATTTCGAAGCGAGGCATGCGGGCATTGTATTCATCCGGTTCTTTTACGAAGATAAACCCAAGGTCGAGATCGGCCTCGGACTCCAGGTCACCGTAATGGACCAGGACCTGCACAGGCGGATCACGCTCAGCCCGGACCTCATTGCGCTCGCAGCGGCAATTGAGCCTAACGCCAATGAAGAATTGGGGATGTTGTTCAAGGTTCCCGTTAACGAGGACGGCTTCTTTATGGAGGCCCACGCAAAGCTTCGTCCTGTGGATTTTGCCACTGACGGGGTTTTTATGTGCGGGCTTGCGCACTACCCCAAGCCGATCGACGAGAGCATCGCGCAGGCCCAGGCCGCAGCCTCCAGGGCGGCGACCATTTTAGCAAAGCAGACCATCCATTTTGCCGGAACGGTCGCATATACCTCTGCTCCGGACTGCAGCGCCTGCGGCACATGTGTGAACATATGCCCTTACTCGGCGCCCGGTTTCAACGAGAAGACCGCAAGGGCGGAAATAAACCCGGCGCTTTGCAAAGGCTGCGGTTTGTGCGTTGCCTCCTGCCGCTCCGGGGCGATAGGTCTTCGCGGCTTCGACAACGCACAGATATTTAGCATGATCGAAAGCGTCTAGAACAAGCTTACAAGCAGGAGAGGGCAATATGTCCGATTGGGAGCCGAAGATAATCGCCTTTCTGTGCAACTGGTGCTCTTACGGTGCGGCGGACCTTGCCGGAGTGAGCCGTTTGCAGTATCCGCCAAATATCAGGATCATCCGCGTGCCCTGCTCGGGCCGGATAAACCCCAAGTTCATCCTGGCCGCTTTCAGGCACGGCGTCGACGGGGTATGGGTTTCCGGGTGCCATCCCGGAGACTGCCACTACATCGAGGGCAATCTGTACGCAAGGCGCAAATTCGCTCTTCTGAAAAGCCAGCTCGAGTACACGGGCATCGTGGAGCCCGGCCGCCTGCATTTTTCCTGGATTTCGTCAGCAGAGGGAACAATCTTTGCGGAAATGGCCCGCCGCGTCGTTGGATCGGTAGTTGCAGCCGGGCCGGCGCAGCACTTTATCAAAAAGCAAGCTGAGGTGGCATAGATGCAACCCTGTAGCGAAAGTATCAGAGAGGCTGCCAAACGGCTGCTGTTGGAAAAACGCGTTGACGCGGTGATAGGGTTCCGCAAAGGGACGGTCCCTTTTATGAACGAGCCGTTCTTGGCCAGGACCCCTGAGCAGGCCGGCCAGCTTGTCTGGGACGGAAATTGCGCAATCAACCTGGCAAATTACCTGCCCAAAAGGACCGGCAGTGTTGCCATTGCGGCGAAGGGATGCGACTCGCGCAGTATCGTGATTCATTTGCTGGAAAACCAGATCAGGCGCGAGCAGCTCTATGTTCTCGGGATTCCGTGCCAGGGCATGACCGATAAGCGCAGAATAGCCGACCGGCTGAACGGCAGGCAGGTCCTTCAGGCCGAAGAGACCGGGGGCAAGGTGCGGGTATCGGGCCGTGATTTCGAGCAGAGCTTCGAGCGCGCTGATCTTCTCCAGGAAAACTGCGCCATCTGCACGCACAAAAACCCGGTGCTCTACGACGAACTGTTGGGGCAACCCGTAGAGGAGCAGCAGATCGACCGCTACGTGGAGATCGGCAAAATCGAATCCATGCCGCCTGAGCAAAGGCGGCTCTATTTCGACGAGCTGGTCCAACCCTGCATCCGCTGTTACGCGTGCCGCAACGCCTGCCCGGCATGTTACTGTCCTACGTGTTTCGTTGATGAATCGAAGCCGCAGTGGCTTGGAAAGACCACCGATCCGACAGACACCCGCACCTTTCATTTCCTGAGGGCATTCCATGTGGCCGGGCGCTGCACCGACTGCGGATCGTGCGAACGTGCATGTCCGGTGGGAATAAAAGTACGTCTGTTCACCATGAAGCTGGAAAAGCAAGTCAAAGAACTCTACGGCTACGAAGCGGGCGTGACCCAGGACGAGCGGCCTCCGCTCGATGCCTTCCGGCCCGACGATCCTGAGCCCTTCCTCGGATAATTTTGCAGTGTGCGGATCGCTGGTCATGGGCAAATAGAGAAGGAACACTCAATGCCGGATATCTACTATACCGCTAAAGAGAACTTTGCAGGGGTGATCGAGCGGCTGATGGGCCGCTACCGGGTGTATGCGCCCGTTAAAGAGGACCGCTGCCACGGGTTCGCGCCCCTCAGGAGCGCGGCGGAGGCGGACCTGGGCTTCAGCAATACCCGCCTTTCACCAAAAGGGCTTTTTCACCCCCAGGCCGAACGGATGTTCGAATACAGCCTGGCAAAGGACGACCCGCAGGCCGGAATCGTCAAAGAGGCGCAAAAAGATTTCTCGCCTCGAGTCGTTCTCGGGGTCCGGCCGTGCGACGCAAAAGCCTTTGATCTCGATGACGCCAACTTCAACACCGAAACCATAAAGGACCCCTGGTGGGTTCGAAGGCGCGAGACGACGACCATGATCGGCCTTGCGTGCGACTCGCCTTGCTCGACGTGTTTTTGCACGTCGATGGGAAGCGGTCCCTATGATACCGCAGGGCTCGATGTGCTGCTGGTGGACGCCGGTGAGGGCTACGCCGCCGAGGTGCTTAGCGAAAAGGGCAAAAACACCCTTGAGGTTACCTCCGGCTGGTCACCTGTAACCAGTGCCATTTTACCCCTGACTCACAAGAAAAAAGCAGCGGAGCAGAGCATCGGCATTGCTTTCGATCCGGCCGCAATTGCGAAAAAACCAATGCTCGAGCTCTATAACTCACCAACATGGGAAGAAGTGCAGTTCGCCTGCATTAATTGCGGCGCCTGTACGTTTGTGTGCCCCACGTGCTGGTGTTTCGACATCCAGGACGAAGTATGCGGAGACAAAGGCGAGCGGCTGCGTCTGTGGGATTCCTGCATGTTCCCGCTGTTCACGCTTCACGGTTCGGGCCACAATCCACGCAGCCAAAAGACTCAGAGGGTGCGGCAGCGCTTCATGCACAAGCTCAAATATTATCAGGACAAGTACAACAGCGGCCCGGCCTGCGTAGGTTGCGGCCGGTGTGTGCAGGCATGTCCGGTCAATATCGACATCAGGCAAGTCGGCCGCCAGATGGTCTCGCAAGGCTGTTCGTGTCCGGCCTGAAGCCGGTTCGCTAATGGAGGAACAAAAGGTGAACAACCCTTACCTGCCCTATCCGGTCCGGATCGATTCGGTAATAACGGAAACCGAAGATCGCAACTTGAAGACATTCAAGCTGGTCTTTCTCAACGCGGAAGACGAGAAAAAGTTCGCATACACTCCTGGCCAGTTCGGAATTCTATCGGTTGCCGGTCTTGGCGAAATTCCAATCGGGATCGCCACGTCGCCAACCGAGCAGGGCTTCATCAAATTCACCGTCAATAAGGTTGGAAAAGTAACCTCCCACCTGCACAATATGAAAGCGGGAGAAATAATGGGGGTCCGCGGCCCGATGGGCAACTGGTATCCGTGGGACCTGCTTGAAGGCAAAAACGTGGTGATCATCGGCGGGGGCTTTGCATTCACCACCCTTCGTTCTTCGATAGTGTACATGATCGATCCTAAAAACCGTTCCAGGTTTGGAAAGATTGACGTTGTTTACGGCGCTCGCTCTGAAGGCCTGCTTCTTTACAAGGACGAACTGGCCGAATGGGAGAAACGCTCGGACATAAACATGCATATAACCGTGGACAGCTCGAGCGACCCGAACTGGAAATACAACGTGGGCTTCGTTCCGGCGGTCACCAGGCAAAAGGCCCCAAGCGCCGAAAACGCCTACGCGATGATTTGCGGTCCGCCGATCATGATCAAGTTTACGCTGCCCGTTCTGACTGAGCTGGGATTCCCGCCCGAGCGCATCATCTCGAGCCTTGAGATGCGCATGAAATGCGGGATAGGCATCTGCGGGCGATGCAATATCGGAACCGAATACGTTTGCAAGGACGGTCCGGTATTTACATTGGAGCAATTGGCAGGATTACCTGTCGAGTACTGACCTGTTCGAATAATAATAAATTCTAAATTTTTCGTTTCAGATAAACTTTGCTCGGGGTCCCCGGGCATAGCTCTTTTCCGTACCCCGTTGGCATCAACGGTCATGCGGTTGCGGCCAGTGTTTGTTCTCCCCGATTTGAGAAACCCAGAACCGTCTCGAGGGTGCCAAACAAGTCTCTAAGTAGAAACGGCTTTACAAGGTATCCGCTGCTGCCCATCTTCATGGCTGCATCTCTTGACAGGGACGTGCTGCACCCGGTCATCATGATAAAGGGCAATCCCGGATGTAGGGACGAGACATGGCCCAGGAGATCAAGCCCTGACTCGCCAGGCATGTTGAAATCCGACAGGATCGCATCATATGCCGAGTGCTCCAGGTAATGTCGGGCCTGAGCCGCACTGTATGCAAGTTCTAATTCAAAACCATAAGCGCTCAAATATTCGCTCATAATTGACAGTAGCGTTTTATCGTCGTCGACTATCAGAATCCTGGGCATATTTCCGATCCTTCCTTTCAGAGCAGGTAAGCGTCCTGCTTCCGAACAGGCTGACGTTTTCTCGACAAAATTGACCGCCCAATTTCGTAGAACGCCCCAGGCGGATTTTTGGGAGTACTATGCCACGAAGAGGAAAATAGCGGATTTCCGAGGGATAGAGCAGTAGTAATTTGTTGTATTTTGCACCAAAACAGAATGTATTTATTATCTTATCGATTATTGAGTATGGTAATAATTACCCTCACATGATACCCTCGCCCGGTTTGATTTCATCCCCACCTCTGGCGTGGTTTCCGGAATAATGGATGAGGGTGGGTTGTAAATTCGTTATGTCTCAAAAAACCAGATAGATTGGATATCATAGCGCATGGATGTTTATTACATTGACGGGAAATTTCTAAGCGATGACAGATCGCTTATCAGCGTAAAAGACATTGTTGTACTACGAGGTTTCGGGGTATTTGACTTTCTGATCACTTACAACAAACGACCCTTTCATTTGGAAGAGCACGTACAGAGGCTCGAAAATTCGGCAAGGTGCATCGGCCTTGAAATCAACCACACGAAC
>Ga0187849_1001439_pt1 | contig 25587 bp, 33 predicted proteins | sample June2016WEW_4_10_2_FD_132412 | JGI IMG/M metagenome (GOLD analysis project Ga0187849, IMG submission 132412) | Peatland microbial communities from SPRUCE experiment site at the Marcell Experimental Forest, Minnesota, USA - June2016WEW_4_100 | ecosystem: Environmental > Terrestrial > Soil >...
ATCAAGGATAATCAGAAATTAGGAAGTTATATATTAACATTTCAGATACCAAACACTGTTAATGTTATAAATAATAATACACAGATGGAAAAAATTAATGAATTACAGCAATTTATAAAATGATATTTAAATTTTATATTTAATAAAGGAGATTTTTATGAAAGATAAAATAATTAAGATAATTGCAAGTTTAAAAACCTTTTTAGGTAAACTTGATAAATTATTAGCTAAGTTAGAGACTATCATACAGGTGGTTGAGAAGGATGTAGAAAGAGTTTATAACTTGATTCCTTCAACACCAGATTTTAGGGATTATAAATTCAAAGATAAATTACCATTACAAGACGGAGTAGTATTACCTACATCTTTTGATTTAAGTAAAAACATGCCACCAATAGTTGATCAAGGAAATTTAGGAAGCTGCACAGCCAACGCTGGAGTAGCGTGTTTAGAATATTTAATGATAAAAGATAAGAAACCATTAAATATTTTGAGTAGACTTTTTCTTTATTACTTTGAAAGAGTATTAGATGGAGATGTAAGTCAAGATTCAGGTTCATCAATATCAAATTGTATGGCAACAATTTTGAAATATGGTGTATGTTTAGAAACACTTTGGCCGTATAATATAAATAAGTTTGCTAAAAAGCCAGGAAGTAATTGTGTAAAAGAGGCATTAACATTTTTAGGACTTCAGTATGTATCAATTGATAATACAGATATAAATCAGATTAAACAATGTATTGCTATAAATCAATTTCCAATTGATATTGGTATTTCAGTTTATGATAGTTTTGAGTCAGAACAAGTAGCAAAAACAGGAATTGTTCCAATGCCAAATCCAAGTGAAAATCTTCTTGGAGGTCATAGCGTTGTTCTAGTGGGATTTGATGATGCAACAAAAATGTTTAAAGTAAGAAACAGTTGGGGAAATAATTGGGGAATTGGCGGATATTTCCTAATTCCCTACGCTTATTTAACTAATACCGATTTAGCGACAGATTTTAAAGCGCTTGTAAAAGCAGATAATGCATAAAAGGAGAAATTATGTTAGGAAAATTTATTAACATTCAAAATGTTAAAAAAATAATAGAAAAAGATAATGAGAATAGAATTGAAAAATTTAAAGTTGAAAAATGTAATAATGTTAAAGGATTACATTTATTAGCAATCGGAGATTCTTGGTTTGACTATCCGCCTTACGCTTCTATTCCAGGACAGGTGCCAAATTATTGTAATCCAAAACCGACTATTTTAAATTTGGCTCATGCGGGTGATCCAACTACAGTTGAATTAGGAATAACAAAAACTAAACGAATAATTGATGCAATAGATAAATGCAATGGAAATTTTGATGGGATATTATTTAGTGGCGGGGGAGATGATGTTTGTGGAGAAATGTTCAATATTTGGTTAAATAATGCAAGTGATGTAAATAGTGATGATAGTCAAGGAATAAATCAAACTAGATTTAATTCTATATTAAGTGTTATACAATCAAGTTATCAAGATTTGATTCAATTAAGAAATAAATATTTACCAGGAAAACCGATATTTACTCACTGTTATGATTTTGCATTTCCGTCGGGTCTTGGAATCTGCGGCTGCGGTCCATGGTTATTGCCCGGGTTAGTTTATAGAGGGTGGACAGATTTTGATGCTGGCGCTAGAATAGTGAAAGCAATGTTGATTCAATTATTTAATATGGTTCAAACTTTATCAAATGATTCAAATAATAATTTGATAAATGTACCCACTCAGAATACATTAGTTAGATCTCAATGGAGTAATGAATTACACCCAACATATCAGGGGTTTGGTGTTATATCTTCTATTTTTGTAGATTCATTAAGAAAATATTTTCCAGGAAAAATATAATGGGATTCATAGCATTAGCAATTTTAGAAGTAATAATATTTATAGTAATCATAATTCAAACAGATGGGTTTAGTAATAAAAAATGAATAAAGAAGCATTGTGGTGGACAGAACTAAAAAAAGAAATGCGAAAGAAATATCCGATAACTTGGTTCTTTAATGATATGTCCAGTAATATTAGAATATTTTTGTATAAAATAAAAAGGAGAATAAAATGTCAGCAGAAATAAATATCAAGATAAAATTGAAGAATGGTAAAAAAGTTGAATTAACTGGAGAAGAAGCAAAACAAGTGTTTCAAGATTTGAAAGAAATATATGGTGATAAGAATACTTATATACCATATTATCCTTGGACTTGGCACAATAACCCTAAATATACTGGAAGCCCTTGGACAACAATTACTTGTGGAACAAGTTCAACTACATTAAGTTCAAATAATATTTCATATATGAGCAATTTATAATTAAGATTTAATAATCTCATCTTTTATTTTTAATAATATAATATTGAAGAGGAAAAGATGAGATTTATTATTTTATTTTTATTGATTACTTCAAACATATTTTCAGATATAGTTATACTTTCACCTCATTTAGATGATGGCTCATTATCTTTAGCAGGATATATTACACAAAATAATCAAACAAACCATATTAAAATGATAAATGTATTTACTATATCAGATTTCATACAAACATTTCCAATAATAAATGACATAAGCAAAGTCACAAAAATCAGAAAAAATGAAGAACAAAAAGTATCAAAAGCATTAAATTATGAATCAATATGTTTAGATTATTTAGATAAACCATTAAGAGCTGATTATAATAAAAAAGAAACAAATATAATGATATCTAATATAAAAAGAGACATAATAAATAATATAAGCAAAGATGATACAATATTAGCTCCTTTATGTTGTCAGAAAATAATACACCCAGATCATTTAATAATACATAACATTGCATTAGAACTAAAAAATGAAGGATATAAAGTTAAATGGTATGAAGAACTTCCATATGTAGATTGGGGCGGATTTAATGTAAAAAAATTGGAAAAGGTTTATTATTATGAACTTATTCCAATTGACATATTTAAAAAATTAAGTGTACTCAGATTGTATTCCAGTCAAGTAACTATAGAGTGGTTAAATATAATAAAAAAATATTCACATTTTCTGGTTCCATTTCAGAGTTATGAAAGAATTTGGTATTAAGAATTTAAAAAGTTATTTTTAATAATATTAAAATGTAGAGGATATTAAGTTGAGATTATTGGATATTGGTGATTTACATTATACATTAAGAAAAGTTATTGACCAGCCAATCACAGATTTTTTAAGAAGCATTGTACTCCCCGAAGATATTTTGGTATTCAATGGTGATACTCTAAATAATTTTGATATAGGAGTTAAAAATAATCAATTTTTTGATTTTTTAGCTTTAATAAAAAATAAAATTTTTATTATTCTTGGAAATCACGACATAAGTAAAGGAAGATGTGGATTATCCGTTCTTCGTCCATTTATAGATAGAATAGTTATTATAGAAGATTATGAATATTATGATATAAATGATAATTATAGATTACATTTTAAAAATTATTTTAAGAATGCTGAATTAAAATTTGATATAAAAGAAAATACAAATAATATTTTATTTACTCACATGGATTTGGATGTAAATAATCCAAATATTGCATTAAAAGATTTAGATTTAATAATATCTGGTCACCAACACGATTTTCAAAGACGAGAAAAGTATTTGAATTTAGGTGCGATTAGAAAAGTAGCAAAAAATGAAATAAAAGAAAAGAAATATTTAACTATAGATTTAGATAATAAAGAATTAAATTATCAATTACATGATTTTGAATCAGTTATAGATATAAAAGAAATATTTGCTAAAGATTTGAGAGATGTTAATATAGACAAAAATACTATTTTAAAAGTGTTAATCAATAGTTATCAAGACGAAGATGATTTAATGAAAAAAATTCAAGCATTAGAATGGTATGATAAAGAAAAAGTTGAAGTAGAATTTATAAATTATATTGATAAGAGCTTTATAAGTGAAATAGAATCAGAAGTATTAGAAAATAACGGCAGTTTAAATCTATTAAAGATATTTGATGATTACTTAGATACTTATGTAGAAAAGTTCAAAGATGCTGAATTGGATAAAGACTTATTAAAAAGCAAATTTAAATATTTTTATGAAAAGGATTTTGAACAATTAAAAGATTTATTTAATGTTTATAACATAAAATTTAAAAATTTAGAAGCAAAGAATTTTAAGTTATTTAAAAATTTAAAATTAAATTTTAATGATTATAAACCAGGGATAATATCAATTGAAGGATATAACAAAGATGAATTAAAGAATGGTAATCCATCAAGTAATGAGGCTGGGAAATCCAATTTACGAGATATGCTTAATTTTACATTAGTTGGTGATGATAAACCATTAAGATGGGGAGAAAAATCAGGTTATTCAAAACTTAATCTAGATATAAATGGAATAGATATAATATTAGAAAGAAAATATACTAAAGCTGGAAATGAATTAAGAATATGGTTTGATGGTGTAGAAAAATGGGATGAAGAAACCACAACACACAAAGAAGAATTATTCTATGAAAAATTTAAAATAAAGAACTCAATTCCATATATATTGTTATCTGATACTGGATTAGGAAAATATTTTTTTAGTAGTAAAAATTCAGAGAAGTTTAGGATATTTAAAGAAATATTTCCGATAATAGATAGTGTTGGTGGTTTTATTCAATCGATTAAGGCAGTTACAGATACAAAAGAAAAAGAATATGATAAATTAAAAAATGATAAAGATAATTTATTGCAGATAAGAAAAAATAATACTTATTGGAAAACTTATTTTGAAGTGAAAGAAGAATTTAAAAATATAAATATTGGTAAGATACAATTAAAAATTGATAATATTAAACTTGATGAAAATATTTTAAATAATAAAGAAGGTGTTGAATATATACATGATAATTTAAATCAAGAATTAACTTTGTGTTATAATAAGATTTTTTTATTTAATGCTGATGTTAAATCTATATTTGATGAATATGATAAGAATGAAAAAATTGTTAAAGAATTAAATCAAAAAAAGAATAATTTAATTTCTGAAAAAAATAAAGATAATGAATTAAAAGAAGAATTTGAGATATTAAATAATAAATTAACTGAATTAGGTGAAACTGAAGTTATAGAAGATGATTTAAATATGATTAAACATAAATTATTGATATTATATAAATTTGATAAAATAGAAAGTAAATATACAAGGCAAGAATTGTGGGATATATTACATTTAGATAGAACAACAGAATTAAATTTAAAAATGGAAAGAGATTTGCTATATGGTAAAATTGATGAAATTAAAAATAGAGTTTTAGAAGTACAAGATGAACTAAATAGTTTAGAATCTATTGAATGTCCAAATTGTTCCTTTAATATTGTTGATAAAAAAAGAGAAGATGCTTTAAAAAGTACATTATTAAGATTAAAACAAAGTGGAAGATTGATAAAAGAAGAATATGATAAAGTAAAAATTAAATATGAATCAGAAGTAAATAACAATAAAGATTTAATTATATTTAAAGAAAAAATAGAAGAGCAATTAGAAGATATTTCAATAAATGAATTAAAAAAATATTTTGAAAATACATATAATTATAAAGTAGATATTAAATATACTTTAGAAAATATTGATAATTTTATTAAGATAAAAGAAGACCAGATAATTAAGAATGAAAGGCGTTTTAATTTAAATGAACAATTAGATGAAAATTTAAGAAAGAGTTTAACAGTACAAGTCAATATAAAAGAATTATCAGAATATTTTAAAAAATTAGAAAGTAAATTGGAAAAGTATGATGATACGGCTTATAATAATATTATAGAAGAATTAAAAGATTTAAATTTAACAAAAGCTGATTATATTGTTAATGAAATAAAAATAAGAAAAATGTTGAATTATAATATTATAAAAGAGTTAAATGAAGATATTGAACCATTATATAATTCTTTACAATATCAATCAATATTAGAAAAAGAATTAGAAGTTTTAAATAAAGAATTACAGTGGGAAATAAAATTAAAAGATACTTTTGAATATAAATACAATAAGTTTATAAATGAATTTTTAACCTTTAAAAAAGATAATGATAGAATAAGAAAAGATTTAAATATTAGATTTGATAACTGTGAAAAAGAATACAAAGAGTTAAGATTTTTATACGATGTTATGACAGCGAAAAGGACATTTAATTTTGAGAAGTTTTTTATAAATACATTCTTTCAAAAATTTTCAGATATATTTAATTTAATGTTAAAGATATTATTTCATAGAAATGTATCACTGTATATAACCGAGAGTAATTTTTATTTTAAAGATGGTGGGGAAGATGAATTAAGTTTTAATATATTTAGTTTAGGAGCTAAGTCAAAGATACAGATTGCTTTAATATTAACCATTACTATATTATTTGTTAATTATGGTATAAATTCAGATTTGCAAATAATAGATGAAGTATTTGATGTAGGCTTAGACGAGATAAATTTAAATAAAGCTATGGAATTAATTATTCAATTTTTTGGTGAGAAAAAAAAGAATTTTATAGTAAGTCATAAAAATATTGAAGAATTTGTAAATCAAAAAATAATAATAGAAAGAGAACGTGGAGAAAGCAAAATTATATGAAATTACAAAAATCATTAAAACTATTATTAGAAAATAAAGGTGATTGTTGGGAAACCGATATTATTTGTTCTAGTATAAATTGTATTTTATATAATAATTGTATAAATAAAGACGAAAGAGCAAATTTATATGATAAAAAAAGTATCATTACTTGGAAATATAATACCGTATTAAAATTTGTTAGACATCATAAATTAAAATTATTAAAGGAACAATAAATAAAAAAATAATAAATCAAGCTATTAAAAAAATAAAGGAGAAATAAAATGAGAAAATCAAAAAGACATACTTCTTTAAGAGAAGAAAAAGTTAAAGCTAAAGGGTGTTTTGGAAGTAAAAGAGAATTTCAATCTCTTGAAAAATGGGAATTACCGAAAGGTCATAAAACATGGAAACCAAAATGAACAAGATAACAGGTGTTAGACATATATTTAATTCTATTAAACCACTAAAGCATAAAAGAAATAATACACATTCAACTATAGTCAGATGTTTTGATTTAAATTGTTGTACTTGGCCTAGAACAGTTGAGATTGGAGAAAAATATTGGTATGTTATGATCCAAGAAGATGATAAGTTTGAATTAAAAACAATAGTCGAATATGAAATAGAAGATATAGAAAAAGATTACTATGTTAAAGATGTTGAAACTTGGCCGGATGGATCAAAAGTTGTTCATCTTTATAAGATAATTAAAAATTCTTATCATGATATTGTGTCTAAAATTGAAGAATATAGTTAAATATTATAAAAAGTTAATTAAGGATATAAAATGAAAAAATTATTATTATTAAGTATTATAGTACTATTATGTTCATGTGCTACTATTAAAGTTAAATCAAAACCAGAAGTAAATAATGAAGCATATAATCAATGTTTAGCAATATTCAATAAATATTTTAAAGGTTTTAAAAAAGGTGATTATATAATATCTTATCAGACAGATGAAAGTGATATAGGTATAGTTTATCATATAAGATTGAAACTTAAAAATGGAATATATATGCTTGTTAGAACTACTACCGATATTGAAGATTTCAAATGTTTATTTGATATATTAGATTATAAAGATAATAAAAAGTTATCAGTAAATATAATAATTGCTGAAAGTGTAGATACTTTAGATTGGGGAAGAACAAGAAAAGGTGATTGGAATAGCTCAGCCGGCCATCTTCTAATTTTAAATTCAAAAGAGTGTTATCAAATAGCAAGTAGATAATAAAAAAGGAGAAAAAATGGATAAAGCAAAATATGAAGAAAAACTTATTGTTATAAATAGAAAACATTTAGATAATAAAAGAATACCTAAGATGATAATTGATAATTTTTATGCAGCATTATTAGACTTGAGTTGTTGTTTAGATAACCCAGGTAATAAATATTATGTTTGCAATCAAGATGAACCATATGCCCAGAAAGTTATAGATATAATTTTAAAGGGTGAAAATAAAAAGGAGAAAAAATGAAAAAGATTTTAATAGGATTATTTATGTTAATGGCATTTTTTGTTTTTGCATCAGATAAATATATTGATGTAAAGACAGAATTTAATAAAGAATATTCAGCATATATTTTGTTTATTACTAATATATCAGATAAACCTGTAGTAATAACAAAGATTCATGTTGAAGGTGATAATTTATATGAAAAGAGTGTAGGCGATTTTACTTATGGAAAAGTAGTAATTCCTGTAGGAATGTGTGTATTATGGGAAAAGCCGATATGGCAATATGATCTTGAACAGAAAAGTAAATGTAATATTACAGTATATAGGAAAGAAGCAACTGACGAGGATATTAAAAATGCTGATAAAGGTCAGGAAGATGATTTTGCAATTGTTTCAGATAATGTTGCTGAGGAAAAATAATGACAATAATAGATGATAATGGAAAGAAATTTAAATTTGAAAGCATTAATTCTATAAAATTAAATAAAAATGAATTTATTATCATTAAAGTTAAAAATACATCTGAAGGTGTTTATAAAGAGCTTGCGGAATTTTTTAATGGTGCTTTTACCCCAGTAAAAGTTATATTATTAACTGATGATATGGAGATATTAAATATAGAACAGTTTAGAGAATGTGTTAGGGTATTAAAATTGAAGGATATAAAATGATACAAGATTATTTAATGACTATAGTTGGTATAATGTTTAGTTATAGTTTAATACCACAAATATTAAGATGTATTAAATTAAAATCAGCAAAAGAATTAAGTTGGAATTTTTTAATTATCACATTTATTGGTATGGTAATAGTTTCAGTATGTATATTAACAATGAAATGTTATTTTACTTTTGTGGTTGATATTATTACTTCAATATTTTATATGATTTTGATAATTTTGAAAATTAAATATACAGGAGGAAAATAAAATTTATAATATAGCTTTTGATTTGGATCAAACTTTGTGTGATTTACGAATACATGAACAACAAATTTGGGAAAGATGTGGTTATGAATATCAACCAGCAATAGATTGGAATTTTTCTAATGCACCAAAAATAGTAAAAGAAGAAATATATAGAAGTTTCAAAGATCCAAAAGTTATGTGCAATTTAAAACCATTACAATATGCTCAAGAATTATTAGAGTTATTACCTGAATTAGGTTGTAGGATTATAATAATTACAGTTAGACATAATGAAATAGAAAAACAAACAAGAGAAATGGTTCAAAGATTATTTGGTGATGTTAAATTATACATTGTTCCATTTAATACTTCTAAATTAGAAATAATGAAAAAAGAAAAGATGGAATTCTGGATTGATGATTCAGCTCAATTTTTAAAAGAATATGAAGCATCCGGAATAAGATGTATAATGATATCAGATAAATATTCTATTCATAATCATTATTTACGAAATGAAATAAATTGGGTTAAGAATGTAGGCAAGATATATGAAGATTTAACAATATTTAAAAGATTAAAGATGAGATAAAAAGGAGAAAATATATGATTAAATGTTATTACTTAAACAGCGGAATTATTATCATGTGTAATGAAAGTGATGATAATGAAACATTAGTTGACGCTTTAAATATTAGAGTTAGAAATGATAAAATTCAAGGAATGATTATTGAAGCTGTTCCATTGGCATTTCCAATAGGAATAAATTTAGTTACATTATTAAAATCAGATGTAGATATTATGTTTGAAATACCAACGGATGAAACATTGATAAAGTTGTATCATGATCAATTAGCAATTATGAATAGTCCAAATATCATACAGCCTCAAAAAAGTAAATTAATATTGAACTGATTTTATTTTAATAATATAAAGATGAAAGGAGAATGTATGTTGAGTAATATTGTTTTTGGTATTTTACTATGTTTTATTTTATACATGGTATTATCTGGTATAAGAAATATTATTGTATTTAAATTAAGGAAAAAATTTATATATAATAATTATGTTTTATATAAAAAGTTACCTAGTTATGAATATATGGTATGGAATACGTTTTTACCATTATCTTATAATTATTGGATAAAAAAATTAGAGGAGAAATAGATGAAGTTAAAAACAGGAGAACTATTCACTATATTTAGTATTTTGGATAGTTACACAGCTTTATCAAAAGCATTTACAAGCGAATACAAAGAATATGTTAGATTGTATTCAAAAGGAGATGGAAAATTATATTTTATAGCAAATAATTGTGAAGATTTGAAAATAATTCAAACAACAACTATTGATATAGATACTAAGATAGATAAATTATATACAGTATCAGAACTATCAAATATAGTCAAAAATGTTATGAATTATGTTGAAGTAGAATTGATAGACGATATAATTTACTTTGAAGATGGAAAATTCACATTATTTGTAATTGATAGTATGAATGAAGATAAGAAAGAAGAATTGTTTAACATACAGAAATATGAAGTTGATAAGAAATTTAATGTGGATTCAGATTTAGAAGAGGAATTGAAAGATATATTTTTATTACTTAATTTGAAATCTCAAGGTGCAAGTAATTCATATTTCTATAAAGACGGTAGATTATATTTTAACTTTAATGAGTTATACATTAGAAAAGACTCAATACTTAACTTTATTATAACTGATATAATATCATTAAGAATGATAAGCAAAATATTATTGAAAAATAAAGGTAGTTTAGTAAATTATGGGACAGTTAATTCTAAATTGGTATTAGATTCTAATGATTTTTATATTGAATCATCGGTATTTGTAGAAGATGAGAATAGTGTTAATTATCTTACAAGTTATTTTGATAAAATAGTAGATGAAAAACAAATAAAAATGAAGTTAGAATTTGTTAATTTTGTTAGTGCTATAAATACATTTGATTCTGAAAGTACTGTAACCTTTAAAGATGATGAGGTATTTATTAGTTCAAAATTTAGAAAAAATGTAGCTAACTTTAAGATTGAGAATATTGAAAGTGAATTTATAATATCAACAGATATTTTATATAAAGTGTTGAGTTATATTATAAAATTTAAGAATGTAAATAGTTTAGATTTCAAACTCATATCAATAAATGACAATAAGTTTTTGGAATTTAATTATGGAACTATAAAAATTATTACTGAAGTTGTATAAAGGAGACAAATAATGACACAAGTGAAACCGGAAAAGATTAAAGTTCTACAAGATAGGATTTTGATTAAAATTTTAACAAAAGAGGATAATAAAACTCCAGGCGGACTTATTATTCCAAATACACCAAATGTGAATAAGAAAACTGAATTGGCATTAGTTGTAAGATTAGGTAAAGATGTAAATTCTGAACCACTTAAATCATTTGGAGAAACAGAAAGTGCTGACGACACATATACTCCGGATATAAAAGTAGGGGATACTATTATATTCGATAAATATGCAGGCAATCCACTTATAATTGATGATCAAACATATATCATCATAAAAGTGGATGATGTTTTAGCAGTTGTTGAGGAATAAGTGTTAGATTTATATAATTTATTAACAAAAAAACTATTTTTAGATCCATACGGAAAATGTCTAATTACAAAAGACGTAAGAACATTTTTAATAGAGAAAGATTTTGATAAATTAGATATGGTGGATAATACTGATATAAAGTATTTTCTGGTAAAGTTTAAAGATGTATATTTGATACCTCTAAAACTCCCATCAGAAGATATATTCGGTATATTATTTAAATCTATAAATAGTAAGAATTTTTTGAATTATAAATTTAATGAAAATTCAACTTTGACTTTTGGATTAGAAGATTTTAATGATTTTGTATTTAATAACAAAATACTATTGGTGGAAGGTATTAAAGAGTGTATGACTTTCAAGTTGTTTTATCCATATACATTAGCTTATTTGACATCATCACCTTCCATCAAACTTTTTGAATATTTAAAACAAATTTCTAATCAAATTGTTTTTATACCGGATAATGACCGAATAGGCAAAAGATTAAAATTTATAGATAAGTATAATATTTATAATAAGTATTTTTCATATAAGAATAAAGACTTTGGAACATACTGGGAAAGTGGAGATAGAAATATTTTGGATGAAGTTAAAAATATTTTGAAAATGGAAGGTATTATTCAATGAAAGTGAGTGAGTTATCATCTTATACCATAAAAGATATGTGTAGAAAACTTTCAATGACTGACGCAAAAATCAGATATAGAATGAATAAGATGAAAATTCCAGTAAAATTTGTTTATGATTTTTGGGAATTTGAAAGAGTTTGTTTTCATATAAAGAACTTTTATGATAATAAAGAAAAGAAATTAAGAGATGCAATAATTGAAGAAATAGAACCAAAATATTTTAAACATATAAAATTTAATAGGAAGCTTAGGTTTTTAATGAATAGTCCAGAAGTTAAAAAGATATTTCAGAAGTATTTTAAGAAACATTTGAAACTTTTATACAGAATTGAAGAATTTGAGAAATTAGTAGGTAAGAATGTCATTTGTAGATAAATTTTCACCTAAAGATTGGTCAAGTCTTGTAGGTCAATCACATGTAGTAGAATTTTTCAAGTTATTATTGAAAAGTCCAGATAATTATCCAAAGAACATCATACTAAATGGACCATGGGGGGCTGGCAAAACGAGCACAGCCAGGATATTTGCAAGTGAATTGAATAAGATAGAGCCGACCCACATTTATGAATATGATGTATCTATTTTTAATAAAGATGTTATAAAAGAAATAAAGAATAAGATAGATAATCAATATTCATTTTCAAAAGACTATAGGGTGTTAATATTTGATGAGATACAATCAGCAAATCAATCATCCCAAACTTTATTCTTGAAAACATTAGAGAATAATATAATTGGTGATAATAAAAATAGAAAGATATTCTTCTTATTTTTGACAACTGATAGTTCAAAACTTATAGACCCAATTATATCAAGATGTATAGAACTTAATTTCTTTTATATATCAGATAAAGATGTTAAAGATAGATTATTGTATATATTGAAACAAGAGAATTTAATAGTAGAAGATAGGATATTGGATAAAATCGTTAAATTTTCTGGTGGTCATCTAAGAGATAGTATCAAATTATTAGAGAAGTACATTTTAATTAAAGATGAAAAAACATTATTTTATGATACTAAGCATCTATTAAATGGTTATTTATATAATAATATAGATAACTTAGATAAGATAACGGTTTATCCTGTTAATATTCTATTAAGAGATTTAAAAGATTTGGTTACTGAGTATATAGATAATAATATTGATAATAATTATGTACTTACAATGCAATATTTAGAGGTGTTTTTGAAGTTTAAAAGTTATATTAGTTCAATAGAGGATTTTGTTAATGTATTGAAAATATTGAAAAAGTTTATATCATCAAAGGTGAAGAATGTCAATTAAATTAGAAGAATATTGGAATAATAAAGATTATATTAAATTTGAGATAGAACTAAAAAAGTTCATAGGATATATATGCAGAAGATATTTTCAAGGATTTAAACAGAGTACAGAATTGTTTGATGAATTGAAAGATAGAATTACTATAAATATATATCATAAATTATTTTTAGATGGATATGAAACCACCAAGATAAGAATAAAGATATTAAAGTTATTGCAAAAGTGTAATAAATGGGAAGATTTTAATAATTTATATCATTTGAATTTGAAGACTAATAAAGAAAGAAAGAAGTTTTTAAAAAAGATAAATTTTAAAACATATGAATTTAATGTACTAATGTCAGAATTGAATATAATAGATGATGTAAAAACATTAGATTTCAGAAGTTATTTATTTACGGAGATTAGAGGCGAGCTGACTAAATTCTTTAATAAGTATAACCGAGAAAGAAAGTTTGTAGATATTGAAGAAGTGTCCAAAAATTTAAAGAGTAGGTGTATAGAACAAAAATCATCAAAGGAATTTCTTGTTCTTATAGAGGAAATTATTAAGGAATATGAGTTAGAAAATTTATTAAAAGCAGTAGATGTATTAGATTATATAGTATATTCAGATAAAATACCATTTAATTATGTAAATTTAAGTTATTTGAAGTTAATTTCATGGGTTTTTGTTAAGAGAAATTTTAATTTGGATAATATTCAAGATATTCATAATTTAAATTTCATTAAGTTGAAGTGAAGAATTGAGCGAATTTTATATTTATCAAAGAAGAGAGGGGTTAAGTGAATAAAATTCTTTTTAATATGCCTCAAAAGGGCGAAGAGGAAGAGAGCTTTTTAGATATAGTTAGTAAAGAATACAAGATAGATAGGCCTATATTAGATGTATTAAAAAAACATTTAGGGGAAAATCTCTATTTTGTGTTGAATGTATTTGCTGGGAAAACCATTAAAATCCCAAACATTGAGAGTTTAGACAATGTTTGTTTAATGATACGTCTTTATAAAAAGATGAAAAAGATGTTAGAACATAACATAGAATTTGAAGAGATGATTTTGATGCTTTCAAAAGAGTTTTCAATTTCAACTAATAAAATTTTTAGGTTTTATTCTGACATGAAAATCCGTGAAACGGGAGAGAAGGATGATGAGAATAATACTCAGTAAAAAATTTTATATTACAAGTATTATATTATTATTAACATTAGTTATAGGATTAAGTATATGGGTTATCGATATAAATCATAATTTGATGAAGTACCAAGTTGCTTTAAAGAATTACAGAGAACAAGATAAGAAAATTGAATTATTAAAAGATTATGCAAAAAGTGTTATCAATGTCTATCCTGGTATTGGTGGTGCTTTATTAGACATAACTAAAAAAATAGAGAAGTTTGATTTTAATGATGTGGATGCAAATTATAAGGATTTACCAATAACTTATAATGACGTATTAACTTATGATAGAAAAGATCTTCATAATTTAAACAAATATACATTTTCTTTAGCATATTTTAAATCACCAATAAGAGACCCGAACAATGTTAATAAACCAGACCCAAATAGTTTTGTAACATGTGAATATGGTTTAGGAACTATAACAGTTTTTGATAAAGAACAACAAAAAATAGTATCAATTTCAAGAAAACACACAGGTATAGATATTGTAAATACTGGAAATAAAATAATATTTTCAGTAGCAAAAGGTAAAGTAATTGAGACAGGGTGGGACGCAAGCTACGGCAATTATATTAGAATACTTCATAAAGTAGGAGATGATTATTATATTTCAGATTATGCGCATCTTTCAATTAAATTGGTAAAAGAAGGTGATATAGTTGGTGATAATACTATTATTGCAAGAATGGGATCAACTGGAGGATTTTGTTTCGGCGAGCATGTGCATATATCTATTCAAGTAGTTGATAATGTATATTATGTAAATAATAAAGCGGTATATAGATGTCATGATATCAACCCTGTTATGAATTCTACATACGGAACTAAAGTATCAAGTGATGAGTATCCAGATACACAATTTCTATTTTAAAAAGGAAAACATATGAAAAAATTATTAAATGAAATTATTAAATTTATTAAAGAAAAAACAGATATTGTAATTAAATATTATCTAGAATTGGAAAATATAGTTAGAAATTTATTAAGTAAGAATGATAGGATAGTCACTATCAGTTTAATTGTATTAGTATTATTTGGATTCATAATAATACCAATATATAGAAATGTATCATTCAGTATTGAAAGAAAGAATTGGTATACAAGTAGTTATTATATCAATTCAAAGATACAAGATAATCTTTTTATAACTAAAGAGGATAGAGAAAAAGAAGTTATTTTAAAGATTGTTGGATATTTGAAAATGAATAAATGTAATTGGACAGATGATGAGATGTACAATTATTCAAAGACAATATTTGATACTTGTGATGATAATGGTTGGGATTATTTTATGCCGGTTATAATTGCTCAAAAGAAAACAAATTTTAATAAGAAATACAATGATAAATTTGGTAATAGAGGATTATATAAATTGAGCCCAGTTGTAACAGATTTAGTAAGTGCAAAAGTTGAAACAGATTATTATAATGGTATGGAATATGATATAGTAAATTCAACAAAGATTTGGTTAGAATATATTAAGATATTAATGACTAAATTCAGTGACATTAATTTAGCCTTAATTGCTTATGATGTAGGTTGTGATAAATTTATAAATGAATCAGGATTAAATTTAGATGATAAACTTGGAATGTATTCAGTAAATCAAAGTGATATAGAAAGAATAAGAAAACATTTTTACGGCAATAATTCATTTGATATGCAAGTAAATAAAGATGCTAAGAAAATAAGATTTTTTGGATTTGATGAACTTGATGGAAGTATGGATTTAAAAAAGTGATGGATTTTGAAAAGTTAAGTTTGGAGTTTCAGAATTTAATAAATAGCTTTTGTTTTAGATTTATGACAGAAGAGCTTAGACTATTGATAGATGATCAAATAGAATCATTTTTTAAGAAACATAAAATTGAAGATGTAAAGGTTTCAGTTAAATGGAATTATAATAATAATTCCTTAACATTTTTTGCTGATGATACTTATTCAAATCATGTTTTATGTTGTTTATTAGATGGGAAATATATTCAAAATTATAAATTAAGATTATTAGGAGTTTTAAATGAAAGAAACGAGAAAAGTTAAGGCTAGTTTTTATTTTATTCCATGTTATTATGATATTATAACAGACGAATTATGTGGAACAAATGGATTATTTGATGCACTTTTGCTTTTTATGACAGGTGTTCATCAATTTTTAATGCAATATTTAATTTGGATAATTCATTTCCTATAAAATTAAAAGATTTAACGGAAGAAGATATTAAATATTTACAGGAGAATTTAAATGAATGCAGGGCAATTATTAGACTTTATTTATAAATACCAAATAGATCGAGATGCTACTATTTATACTCAAAGAATTGAAGATGTATATTTTGAAGAACACGGTTGGAAAACTAAAAAGAAACCATCAGAATGGGAAGATATTGATAATGAATTTATTAAAATTCATTATCATATTATTATAAAGATAAAAAAGGCAATATAGATAAACATAATCTTTATTTAACTTCTCATCAATAAATGCCTTAATTTTATATTTCTGTAATAAGGAATATAAAATGAAAAAGAAGAAAAGAAAATTTTCAACATTAGAATTATTTAAAGAAGTAAAAAACAATACATCTTTATCCACAGAAGATTTAATCAGAAAAGAAGAAAAAATACTTCATTCAAAGTTAAGGAAAATATAATATGAATGAAGTAACCACAAATAAAACCCAAATAATCCTGCCATTAGATATAACCAAAAATTCAGAAATATACGATTTATTATTAGAATTTCAGAAAGAAGCATCCAAAGATTTATTTGATGTATATAAATTTAAAACATATCAAGATTCAGATAAAGCATTGATAATGAAATTATCAGAGGATATTTTAAAAAGAATAGAAAATTTTGGATTAAGACTAGCGAAAGATAATTTAGATAATCAAACAGCTATATTAGTAAAGCACTTTTTAACTTTCACACCAGATGAGAAATCAGAAGTAATAAAACACATTATTGAGATATCACAGAGAAAAATGAATGGTTAATCCTATAGATGAATTAAAACAATTAGAGCAAGATATACTTCAAGAAAAATATGGTGAATTAAAACAAATAAGAGATATAGTTTCGCCTTTAGAGTGGATAAATTCAGATTATTATTTAGGACCTACTACATATGATATTTGGCAATATTGGAAAGATGTATTTATAGATTTTTTTACTCCTGTTAGAGGATATAATAAGACGATAGGAATATTGACGGGCTGTTTTATTGGTTCAACTAAAATACCTATGTTAGATGGTACAGTAAAAACATTAAAGGAATTATCGGATAATTATAAAGATAAAAAATTTTGGGTATATTCTATAAATGAATGTAATGAAATAGTACCTGGATTAGGATATAATCCTAGACAAACAGGTAAAAATGCTAAAGTATTTAAAGTTGTTTTAGATGATAATAGTGAATTTTATTGTACAGAAAATCATAAATTTAAATTAAGAAGTGGGTCGTATAAAGAAGCAAAAGATTTAAAAGAAAATGATTCTTTGATGCCATTTTATAGAAATAAAAATGAAGAATGTTATGAAGAAATATATAATCCAAAATATAAAAAATATCAAAGAACACACACAATAATAAATGAATATTCTCATTTTAAACCAGTTAATAGATTGGGTGACAATAAATATTTTGTTATACATCATAGAAATTTTAAAAAATTTGATAATACTCCCCCAAATTTACTTTGGATGGGTGAACGAGACCATTATGATTATCATAGTAAAAATGGTATAGCATTACATAATGGATTTATGAATATGCTTAAAACGAAAGATGATAGGTATTATAATTGGTTAAATAATGTTAAAATATCAAGTGGGAATACTTGTAGAAAAAGAAATACACAAAAATTGTTTATTGATAAAGTGCAAGAAGCTGAAAGAAATCATTATAATAAAAAATTTTATAGTGATTTTGGTTTTGATAATTTTGATAATTTATTAAAAGAATTAAAGACAGTTTATTCTATAAAGGAATTTACAGAAAAATATGGTGTAGGTGATCATAGATTGCAATGTCATTTAAATAGAAATGGTTATAATATACAAAGTTATAAAGATTATTATGAATTAAATTTATTTAATGATAAAGCATTTCCATATTATCATTGTGTATATAATAAACATAATAAAAAAAATAATCACAAAGTTAAATCAGTTAGTTTTTCTCATTACGAAGATGTATATAATATTACAGTAGAAAAATATCATAATTTTGCTATTGTGGCGGAAAATGAAAATTCAGGAATTTTTGTTAAAAATTCATTAGGCGGGGGGAAAACTTTTGAGGCCTCTCTTATTTTTATGTATCAATTATATTTTCTTTCATGTTGGAATTTTCCCCAGCTTCTTTTTGGTTTAGCTAGATCTACTGTAATATCGTTTTGTTATCTTTGCCCTACAATAGATTTAGCTGAAAGAAATGGTTATGGATTTATGAGATATATTCTTGATACTTCACCATATTTTAAAATATATTTACCTAGAAATACTAGAAAGAATTCAAGAATAGAATTTTTAAACACGGATAAATTAGTAATTCTAACAGGATCAGAGATAGTGCATTTTCAAGGTTCAGCTTTGTATGGTATGATATTTGACGAAGCAAATTTTGTAAGAGGCGGTGGTGATATTGGAAAACTTCAAAAAGCTATAGACGTATATCGTGAAGCAACAAATAGAAGGAAATCTAGGTTTATACATGAAGGCAAAGAATATGGAGCCAGCATAATTTGTAGTTCAGCTGATACAGAAACTTCATTTACAGAACAAGAAATGAAAAATAATGAATTTAATGAGTTAGCTTTAATAAAAGTAGTTAAGAAATATGATCTTCAACCACAAGATTATTCAACAGAAAGATTCTTTGTATTTAAAGGTGATAAGAATTCAGAACCATTTGTTATAAATAGAGATAGTAGAATAAGATATAAAGCATTATTGGAATATTTAAATGCACCGGATATTCAAAGTTATTTGAGTTATGATGATTATAAAGATGTAAAAGTTCCAGAAATATTTAAGAATACATTATTTGTTAATCCACCAATAAATTTTTATCAAACATATTTATTAGATGTTTATGGATCACTAAAAGAAGTAGATGGTATAGCAATACAAAATTCAGCTAAATTTTTTACAGAAACAACCAAATTATATGAATGTTATAAAAATGAATTAAAACACCCATTTACAAGATTAGAATTTGAAGTATCAACAGGTGTAGATAGAAATGAATTGATAGATAATTTTATAAAAGGTGATTCAGAAGAAGAAATAGCAAGAAAATTAAAGTTAAATTTAATACCAGATTATGGTGTTAGAGGAAAAGATGGAGTAAATTATTATGGTAGAATTGACTTATCAAAGACAGCTGATAGTGTTGGAATAGCAATAGGTCATGAAGAAAGAGGTAAAGCTGTTATGGATATGGAAGTGATATGTCACCCACCAAATTATCCAGAAAAGATAGATTTTGTTAAGATACTTGATTTCATTATGTGGTTGAAGAATGAAAGAAATTATAAATTTAAGAAGTTTTCATTTGACCAGTATCAAAGTGAGTTTTTTATCCAGTATTTTACCAAGAAAAGAATTGATAGTTTTTTACTTTCAGTTGATAGAACAGATGAGCAATATAAGTTTCTAAAGAATAAAATCATCATGAATGAAGTACAGTTTTATAAATATGACAGATTTGAATTTGAATTGTTAAATTTAATTCATGATTTTTCAAGTAGAAAAGTGGATCACCCAGATAAAAAGAATAAGCTACCAAAAGAAGGTGGTTATGGAAAAGATGTTTGTGATGCTGTTTGTGGTGTAGTTTGGATGATATTTATGACTGAAGTGGTTAAAAATACAGAAACACAGAAATCAATCATGGAAATATTTAAAGAAGCTAAATATGAAATGAATAAGAATAGTCCAGAATCTATAATAAAACGAGAAGAGAAAATATTGGGTTCAAAATTATTTAAACCTGGTTCTCAAACATCAAAAGTTGAAGATAGACGATATGGTGATAAAAAGTAAGAATATTTAATTTTATATTTATATAGTAGATATTTTAGATATTTAAGGAGATAAATAATGATAAAGTTTATAAATAATGATAAAGTTTTTAGAACAGTTGTTAATGAATTAGATAATATAGTTTCAAAATTAAAAGAATTGGAAATAAGAGATTATACATCAAATGAATTAAATTATATAACTAAAGGTTTAGGAGAATATATTACAAAAATTCATAGAAGTTTTCATATTCATTGGTAATTAGTTTAATTTTATATTTATATAGTAGATTTGATAAAAGGAGATTATACAATGTCAGAAAGATTAATAAGAGAAAATATTGCAACTTCAATATTTAGGAAATCTGATAAGAATAGAAGTAATTTAAAATATGTAAAGGAAGATTTCATTGGTTTGACCACTTTAGGTTCTTTGTTCAAGAAACATGAGAATACTATATTGGCAACCGTTGATGCTTCAGTTAATAAGAATTTTAATCTGATAAAACCTGAAATTCAAGAGAAGTTAAATAAAGATAATTTAATAAAGATTAGTTTTTCTGAAGTTGATGATGGAAATTTTCAGACTGATATAAAATTAGTTAAAAATGATGTTACAGAATCAGAATGTGATATAATGATAAAAGTTACCATTGAAGGTGAATGCTTGACAATGGCAGCAGAAAAATCAGAAAATGCAATATTTGATAGTTCAGAAATTACAAATTTAGTTAATTCTTACAATGAAATTGATGTAACTTTAAGTAATTTTATTGACTTTGTAGATAAATTCAATAGATTTATATCCGATTTAGTTTATCTTTATTTAAGGTTTTTAAATGTTTATAACATTCAAGATAATAACCTGGAATTAAGATATAAGAAAGAAATGATTGATAATTTCTTAGATTATTTAGTTGATGAATTTCAAAGAGAAATTTTAAGAAGCCCAATAAATGATGAATACTCAGATTTCTTTGTAAATAAAGATAAGTTCATCATATCATTTAAAGCCTATTCAGAAGATAAAATAGATTACTTAATGTTTGATTATATTTATTCACCGGAAGATGAAAAATTCGTACAGACAAATGTTATATCAAGCAAAGCAAGTTTAGTATCAAAGATAAAGAATTTGTTTACAGATAATATTCTTGATTTTATCACAGCAGTTAGAGATGACTTAGCTAAGATATTAGAAAATTCAAAAGTATCCGATAATATACCTGTAATTCAAGAATCAAATATAATTGTAATTTTAAAGGCAGTTAATAAAGAAACTGGAATAATTACACTTGAACTTAATGGTGTTACTTATAATTATAAGTTAAAAGATGCTACAAAAGAAATAGATAAAGTTGAAGAAGAGATAAAGAAAATATTATCAGGAAATGCTGATGATATAATGATTTATATAACAAATAATTTAGAACAATTTGCAGATGCAATACAAGAAGATGCTAATGCAGATATGAAAGATGATGCCAAAAAGAAAGATAAAGAAGGCAACGAACAAGAAAAGAATGATTATGCTGAAAAGAAAATGAAAAAAGAAGAGAAAGAAATGACTGATAAGGAAAAGAAAGATCAGGAAAAACAAGATGAAAAAGATAAAGAAGAATTAGAAAAATCAAAGACAGAAAATAAAAATAAGATGAAAAAAGAAGACGTTGATGATAAAATCGAAAAGAAAGAAAAAGAAATAGAAAAAATAGAAAATTCAGATGCCCCTAAAGATGAAAAGAAAGATGATATAAAAGATTTAAAAGATGAAATCAAAGAATTAGAAGCAGAAAAGAAAGAATCAAGAAAAGAAAATAGAATTGTAAAAGCAATTAAAGAAGGTTTGGGAGATCCAGATTCAGATGAATCACATATTGTAAGAAGCATGGATAATAAATACAATAAAATGGATGCTAAAGTAGCTGATGCTGTAAAAGGCAATAGTGAAGCCGCAGCAAAAGTAGAATCAAAAATGCCAAGAAGATTTAAAAGAGAAGATATTGATATAGTAGATAATGATAAGATTATACCAGAAAGAATACTCGATACTGAAGAACAAGACTTACAAGGTTTTGAAGACGAATATACCAATCAGTATGAAGATGATACAAATAACATAACCACAGAATTTGAAGATGGAGCACCAGCAGTAAGTGGAGCTACCACACCAAGTGATGTAGGCGCATTTGTACCAGATGATATGGGAATTCAGACAGCTGCTCCAATTGGAGAAGATGAAATAGTTAATTACAGTAGAGATATTCCAATGGAAGAACCAGTTGAAGAATCAGATGTTGTTTATAATGCTGAAAAACCAGAAGGATTTGAATATAATTTAATGTCAAAACTTGACGATGTATTTTCAGAACCAGTTGTATACAGTTCAGAAAATGAAATAGATGATAACGATGAAGAGATAGTATATGTTGGTGATGATTTTGATCAAAATGATGAAGTAATTGATTCATTGGATCAGATCCCAGTAGAAGAAGTTATTAAATTCATCATAAAGAAATATAAAGAAGAGAAGAATCAGAAATCAGTATTTACTAGTGATTTTGTTAATGATTTAGGAATAGTAAAAGAAGATAAAATAATAAAATCAGGTGAATATAAACTGATATATAATAAAGAAAATTCAGCTGTAACACTTTTGAGAAAAGCAAAAGTATTTAAAGAAGAAAGAAAAACAATAAAAGAAGATAACAGAAGTACAGAAGATATGAGAAGCTGGAGAAAGAAACATAAAAATTATTATCAATCAGGTTATGCTTTTCCTGCATATTCAGATGGAATTCAATCAGAATTAGTAACTGAAAATGTTAAATCAAGCATCAAGAATTATCTTAAAGAAGATAAAATCATATGCGAAATCGGAGACATTGGAATAGTTGAAAGAGATATATTTGAAGAAGCTATTAACAATAAAGACTTGAAAGTAACATATTTAGAAAATGTAAAAGTCCCTAATACAGGTGATAAATTCTCAGTAGCAATACTTGATGATATTGATGTATTAGTTACAAGAAAGTAACATTTTATAATTTAATTTCGCAAAGCTGGGGTTTAATATCCCAGCTTTTTTAATTTATATTTATATAGAAGGATATTAAAAATGGGCATAAAGGAATATTTTTCCAAAAAAGCAGAACAGTTTTATAAGATAAATAGAATAGATTATGATAAGTTAAAGAAAGATCTTCCGACATTAACAATGTCAAATAACTTTACAGGGTATTATAATAGATATCTAAGCATCAATGATTCAATATTAGAAAAAGTAGATGATTTCAATTTAATGTATAAAGACCCAATAGTTTACAATGCATTAGAAATGTTTGTAGATGATGCATTAACATATTCACCAGTAACACAGAAAAGAATATGGCCGGTTATTGATGATAAAAAACAGCAAGAAATTGCAGAAGAAATATTTAGAGAATTAAATATAGATGATAAATCGTGGGAAGATTTGACAAGATTAGGAATGTATGGAAATTGTATAATAAGAGTATATTATAAGAATCCAGATTATTCAGGCGGAATTATAAACATAGAGCGTGAAGATAATATGTTTAGATATATACCAGTAGAAATAAATGGTATGTTAGTTAATTATATAGACAGATATACAGAGGCTTTATTAGAACCGTTTGAAGTTGTATATGGTAGGATAAATATAATGAACGATGTTTCAGTAATAGGAAATTATTATGATTTATCAGTCCATAGATTTGCCGATATGACAGAAGCAAAACAAAGAGTTCTTCAAAATAGTTTTAAATATGGTTCATCATTATTTGAAAATTCAAGAAGAGTTTGGAGACAATTAAGATTACTTGAAGATAATATGATACTTACCAGATTAAATAGAAGTGCAAAGATAAGAATATTTAAGATAAAAACACCTGGTATGACACCTAAAGCTGCAAAAGAAATGATAGAGTTTTACACTGAATTACTCACTTCAAGCGACAGAAGATTATCCATAAATGATAATTTGTTAAAAGAAGCAAATGGCCAGATAAGTTTTGGTGAAAATTTAATGTTACCTGTAGAAGAAAAAGGTGATATTGAAGTTCAAGAATTTGGTGGCGATACAGATGTTGCAAGTATAGTAGATGTTGATCATTTTAGGGAGAAGTTTTATGCTTCACTTAAAGTTCCCCTGGAGTTTCTCGGCCTTCAAACTGGAGCATCATTTACAATTGGTGATAATTCATTACTTCGAAAAGGCATTCAATATTCAAGAAGAGTCAAGAAGCTTCAATTTGGTGGCATAAAGATGTATAAAGATTTACTTTATTATCACATGTTATCATTAAAAGAAGAAGTTGATTATGAAGATATAAATGTTTTAATGAACATAGTATCAACAGCTGAAGATGAAGAATTTAAATCAGTAATGACAGCAAGTATAGGTAATGTAAACAATTTTGTTGAGTTAATAGACAATGTTAAGAAATTTTTAATTGATAATTCAATAGATGATAAATCAAGAAATTATCTTTTAGATTATATGACTACTAGAATATTAAATGTAAATGATTTCAATTGGAAACACTTTTTTAAACAAATGTTAGATAATTTAGAAGATGAATCAAAGGTTGGTTCAGAAACAGCTACATCACCAGAAGATGAAGACAATGTAGATAAGGATAAACAATCAGGAATGGAAGGCACAACAACTGAGAGCAGAAAATTCAGATTAGAAGAAAAGAGAAAAATTAGAGAAAGCATTTTAAAGTTAAGTCCAAAATTTGATAAATTCATTTACGAACAAATGTACATAAAAAATATACCATTATACGAGAAAGATAAAGATATAGGTTATGCGGGCAAAGCATTGAAAAATAAAAATGATAGAGTTAGAGTAATTAAAGAGAGTAGAAAAGATTTAAC
>Ga0187849_1001441_pt1 | contig 25572 bp, 27 predicted proteins | sample June2016WEW_4_10_2_FD_132412 | JGI IMG/M metagenome (GOLD analysis project Ga0187849, IMG submission 132412) | Peatland microbial communities from SPRUCE experiment site at the Marcell Experimental Forest, Minnesota, USA - June2016WEW_4_100 | ecosystem: Environmental > Terrestrial > Soil >...
CCCTGCCTGGATTTCTTCTGAAATGCATGGACGACCCAGATGTCCTGGTCGAGTTGCACCGCGTAGACCACGCGGAACGCATCTCCGCGAAACGGCAGCGCAATCTCGAACACCCCAGAACCCATCCCGTGCAGGGGCTTCGCGATGTCCGGCTTCCCGCCTTCCGCCACGATAGTCAGCGCCGCGAGGCAGATCGACCGGGCGTCCTCCGGGAATCCCTCGAAGTCCTTCAGCGCTCCCCTGATCCACGAAACGGCCCGGGTTCTCGGTATCATCGCTCCTCACTGCCCATGCTCCCATAGTATGTTGTCATATCTGACAACGAGTGTCAACCGGCAGGCTGGCGCAGAGCGAGCGCAGTTCTGCGTTTTGTTGCGGAAGACAGACTTCAAGCCAGGCGATCCATGCTCAAGACGGAGGAATTGTTGAGATACTAGAATCGGATTGCAGTCGATTAAGGACGTTCTGGCAAGGACTCCGTCTGGGCGACCAGCCGCGCCGCCGGAAGCTCCTGGTCCTTGTACTGAAGCTGATAGAGCTTGAAGTATATCCCGCGCTGATCGAGCAATTCTTGATGCGTGCCCACTTCGCGCACGTGTCCCTTGTGCATGACCACAATCTTGCTGGCGTTCTGAATGGTGGAGAGCCGGTGCGCAATCACCAGCGAGGTGCGGTTCTCGATCAGGCATCTCAACCCTTCCCGCAGCAAGTGTTCGGTCTCCGGGTCCACGCTGGAAGTGGCTTCGTCGAGGATCAGAATGCGGGGATTGTGCGCCAGCGCGCGCGCGAAGGACAGCAACTGTTTTTGGCCCACGGAGAGCGTCGCCCCACGCTCCCTGACGGGCTCATCAAACCCCGCCGGCAGACCCTCAATAAACTCCTGGAGTTTTACCTGCTGCGCCGCCGCGCGCACCTGAGCATCCGTAATCCCCTCGCTGCCCAGCCGGATGTTGCTCGCGATCGTTCCCGAAAAAAGGAAGGGGTCTTGCAGCACGATGCCAAAATTTTTCCGCAAATCGTGCAGGCGCATTTCGCGGATGTCGATGCCGTCGAAGGTGATGCTGCCTTCCTGCACTTCGTAGAAGCGCAAGAGCAGGTTGGTGAGGGTGGTTTTTCCGGCACCGGTGTGGCCCACCACCGCCACCGTTTCACCCGGCTCGATGGCGAAGCTGATCTTGTCCAGAACTTTGTGGTCGTCCTGGTAAGCGAACCCAACCTTATGAAATTCCACATGCCCACGCGGGTGCGCGAGCGGCCGGGGCTGCGGGGGGTCCACGATCGTCACGGGCGTATCCAGGAGCTTGAAGATGCGTTCCGAGCTCGCCATCGCGGCTTGCAACAAGTTGTACTTGTCGCTCAAATCTTGAATGGGGCGGAAAAATCGCTGGGAGTACTGAATGAACGCGATGGCTGTCCCCACGCTGACGGCGCCGCGCATGGCCATGCCCCCGCCCATATAGAGAATAATGGCGACGGCAATCACGCCCACCAGTTCTACGGCGGGAAAGAAGAGGCCATAAGCCAGGATAGAATCCTTGTAGGCCTCCATGTGCGCGCGGTTGGCGGCCTCGAACTCGTCGAAGCTGCGGTCCTCGCGGTTGAAGAGTTGCAGCACCGGCATGCCGGTCAAGTGCTCCTGCAAATATGCGTTAATGCGCGCAATCGCCACGCGAATGCGCCGGTAGGACTCGCGCACCGCCCGGCGGAATGCTCCGGTAACGATCATAATCATCGGCAGCACGGAGAAGGTCAGCAACGCCAGCTTCCCGTTCACTTTCAGCATCACCACCATAATGCTCAGGAGCGTAAAGAAATCCCCGAAGATCGCGACCACCCCGGATGAAAAAAGGTCGTTCAGCACGTCCACGTCTGTCGTCACCCGGGTTACCAGGCGGCCCACGGGGTTGCGATCGAAAAAGCCCATTTCCAGCCGCTGCATGTGGAGGAAGATCTGCTTGCGCAGGTCGTACATCACCTTCTGCCCCACCAACTGCATGGCGAACGACTGCGAGAATTCCAACAAGAAACTGACCAACACGGTGGGGAGGAAGAGCGCGAAAGCAATCTGGGCAATGCCCACCAAGGGATCGCGGCTTAGAAAATGCGCAAGCACGGGCGCAAGATATTCGCCGCGGGCGGGATCCAGGTAGCGGTCCACTTCCACTTTCATCAGATATGCCGGGAGGGCCTGAAGCATTCCGTAAAGGAGCGTTGTGAAGAGCGCGAACAACGTCATGCGCCAATACGGACGAAGGTACTCGATCAATCGCCGCATCAGCCGCGAGTCGTAAGCTTTACCGATGATCTCTTCTTCTTGATGACTAGCGGGCATTCCTTCGTCCTGTAGCGGCGCCGATTTGATTTTACTGCCCTCGCCCCCTTGGGGGAGAGGGTGGATCGCCACCGGCGCTTTCTCCAGCCGGGGCGGGACGGGTGAGGGGGTCAAAACCTCAGCGGCTAACCCGAACTTGACCTAGCGCACTCATATCAGTGCTGACCCCCTCACCCACCGCCTTGCGGTCCCCCCTCTCCCCCAAAGGGGAGAGGGAAGAAAAAATCTTAGTTTTGCTGCTGTATCCATGACAGCAGTCGGCAGAGCCGTGTTGACCTACAATCACACTTCTTTTTCCAACTCTTCTTCAATCAACTGTTTGTTATAAAGCTCCGTGTAATGGCCGTTCAGGGCCAGCAGTTCTGCGTGGGTGCCGCGCTCCACGATTTCCCCGTCGTGCAGCACCACGATTTCATCGGCGTTCTGGATGGTCGAAACGCGGTGCGAAATCAAAATGGTGGTGCGGTGCGCCATGACGCCGGTGAGTTGCCGCAGGATGGTTTCCTCCGTGTAGGTGTCCACGCTGGAAAGTGCATCATCCAGAATCAGAATGCGCGGATCGCGGATGACGGCGCGGGAAATGGCCGTCCGCTGCTTCTGCCCGCCGGAGAGTGTCAGCCCACGCTCCCCGACCATGGTGTCGAACTTCTTGGGAAAGCTGTTAATCTCCGGGAGAATATTGGAAATTTCTGCGGCGCGCTCCACCTGTGCGTCGGCTGCCTCCGGCGCGCCCAGCCTTACGTTTTCACGAATCGTCTCACTGAACAGGAACGTTTCCTGCGGCACAAATCCGATGTCGTGGCGCAGGGTGTGGAGAGGAATCTGGCGGATGGGGACACCGTCGATCAACAATGTTCCCGGCGGAGCATCGTACAAGCGGGGGATCAGGCTCACCAGCGTGGATTTTCCCGAGCCCGTTGCCCCCACCACCGCTACGGTCTTGCCGGCCGGAATGTGCAAGTTGATCTTCTTTAGAATTGCGTGGCCGTTGTAACTGAAGCTCAGATTGCGGAACTCGATCTCGCCCCTCAGTGCGGTTATGGGATCTACCGGAACCTCGCGGTCGTCGATATCGGGCTGAGCGTCAAAGATGGTCATCAGCCGTCCCTGCGATGCCAACCCCCGTTGTACCAGGTTGGTCACCCAACCCAGCGCGACGATAGGCCAGATCAGATTGGCGAGATACACGTTGAAGGCGGCAAATGTCCCGACGGTAATAGTTCCCTGCACCACGTGCTGTCCACCCACGACCAGGACCAGCATGAGCGCCACGGCAAACATCAATGCCATGCCCGGCCACAGGAAGCTGGTGATCCAGATCAACCCCCGGTTTTTATCCACGAAGTCCCGGTTCATCACGTCAAACGTCGCCATCTCCGCATCTTCCTGGCAGAAAGCGCGAACCACCCGCACCCCCGAGATGTTTTCGCGCACCCGTTCCGTGAGCTCCGAATAAAGCGCCTGGATTTTCTCGAAGCGCTCGTGAATTTTGGCGCCGAAGAATCTGACCCCCACGGAAACCAGCGGCATGGGGGCAAGCGTCATCAGCGTCAGCTTCCAATCCAGGTGAATCATCAAGCTGACCGTGGTGATGCCGATCACCACCGTGGTGGCGGAATACATGATGCCCGGTCCAATCATGTTGCGAACGGCATTCAGGTCGTTGGTGAGCTTTGACATCAGGTCGCCGGTGCGGTGCTCGGTGTAATAGCGCGGCGAAAGGCGCAGCAGGTGCCGGAACAAATCATTGCGCAAATCGTATTCGGCGTCGCGGGAAATGCCGATGAGAATCCAACGCATCCAGAATTGGAAGACGGCCTTGATCAGCGACAAGCCCACGAGCAGGCCGGCCACCATCGCTAATTGCCGAAGTAGCACGCCGTGCGTCAGGCCGTCGACTCCGGCTTTGATGACCAGTGGAACCAGCGCTCCCACGGACTGTCCAATGACCAGGCAGACGAATCCCGCAATGAAGCGCGCCTTGTAGCGCGCAAGGTACGGCCGAAGTGGACGGAAGCGGTCGAGCATCCGAATCCTTATGACACCAACCCCCTGATCTTGTCCCCAAGACGAAGGAGAGCCAACCTCTTCGATTATAACGGAGGGCTGAGGATACCGGAACCTGGTTTGTCCGGGGATGGCGCGCCGAAAGTCCACGAGGCGCTGGAAATTCTGGCCGGTTGCGTGTACGATGGGGCCGCGCTTGGCCGTTCTGCAAGCGAGGGCGAGCAAGTCTTGCCCCAAGGAGCCCCGTATGGCGAATGATGAATCCGACGACGACCGGGTAAAGAGGATCGAGGAGCTGAAGCGCCGGGCAGAAGAACTCTCCGGCGGGGAGTTGAGGATCGGGGAGATTGAGCCGTGCCCCCCTGAGGTCGAAGAAGGATTCTGGAAGCAGGTAGTGGAATATGAGGAAGCTCCCTGGACGACTCACTTCCAGCAATTGGAGCGTGCCGGCGTTTCCCTCCCCGCGCCGGAAACCCTCACTGACCAGGAGGTGACCGCCAAGCTCTGGGAAGTCATTAACAAGCTTGCTCAGATGCGCGTCTTCCTGGAAGACACCGACCACCTGAGTGACCGCGAGCTTTACACCACGCTCTGGAGTGACGAACTGCGCGAGGAAACGAAAGACATCCTGCTGGACCAGGACTCCGCTTGTCATTATCCATTGCTGGGCAGCGGCAGCGAAGAAGACACGTTTCTCTACCTTAAGTATTTCGCGGACGAGAAGTGGCGTAAAGATTGGCTCGAGCAGTTCCCGGACTACATCATGCCGGACCACGAAGACCCGCCTTACGATCGCGACCGCCTGCTGCCCCAACCTACTTACGGGCCGCCTCCGATTTGCCTATCAACTAGCCGGAATTTTTTATCAAGCGGGCGCAGCCCGCCTTGGAGTGCGGTAGCGCCAGCTACCGCCTTCCACGCAATCAACCATTCCACCCCTAAAATACAATCGGGAAAAGGCGTGAGCGCCCACCTCCTTCAGCTTACGTCTCAGCCACTCCAACCATAAATTGCTGTCCCGACAAGGCGATAGCTGGCGCTACCGCACTCCACGGCGCCTACGGCGCAGGGATGGCAAAACACTTTCCCGCCCGCCTCGCGGGCTAGGCGGAGAATCCCCTTGCAGCACTGAATGTGTGGGTTTATTCGCAGGAAAAAGTGCGAGGGCGTTACATCTCGCGGCGGCCTTCGAGGGCTTTGACCATGGTGACTTCGTCCGCGTACTCCAATTCCGAACCCACAGGAATTCCCATGGCGATGCGGCTTACTTTCACGCCCAGCGGTTTGATGAGCCGGGAAATATAGACGGCGGTGGCTTCACCCTCGACGGTGGGGCTGGTGGCAAGGATAAGCTCTTTTACCTTGCCGCCCCTGAGGCGCTCGAGCAGGTTCTTGAGCTTCAGTTGGTCCGGCCCAATACTTTGCAGGGGCGAAAGGGCCCCATGCAACACGTGGTATTGTCCGCGGAACTCGCGGGTCTTTTCCACGGTGATAACATTGTAAGGCGTCTCCACCACGCAAATCACTTCGCCGTCGCGGCGAGAGTCGGTGCAGTAATCACAGGGATCGAGTTCCGTCAGGTTATTGCAGACGCTGCACAAACGGATTTTGTCCTTGGCGTCGAGGATGGCCGCGGCCAGGCGCTCCGCCTCTTCCCGGGAAGCGCGTTCCAGGTGGAACGCGATGCGCTGGGCGGATTTCTGCCCGATCCCCGGCAGACGTTTCAACTCATCAATCAGGCGCGCCAAAGGCTCAGCGTAATCTTTCATAGGCTTGGTAACGGGAAACTCGAAGATCGAAAATCGAAACTCGAAACTCGAAATTCGAGGATGCACCCTTCCTGCGATTGAGCGGTTTGGCCTCTACACTATTCGCTTGGGGGTATTCACGTTCTGGCGCATCCATAAGAAGGATTGCGTGCGCAACTTCGGCTTTAGTGAACGGCATCAAGGCTAGTAGCGATTTTCGAATTTCCATTTTCGAATTTCGACTTCCGGTTTTCGAATTTCCAGTTTCGGCTCCCGTCAGGTCAAGCCTGGAATGTTTAGCCCGCCGGCCAGGCTGCCCATATGGCTGGCCATCTGCTCGTCCACTTTTCGCGAGGCTTCATTGACGGCAACCAAGATCAGATCCTGCAACATTTCCAGATCCTGCGACGCAAACATCTCGGGATCGATGCGCACTTCGTGGAGCTGCTTCTGGCCATTCATCTTGACGGAGACCATACCCCCGCCCGCCGCGGCCTCCACCACCAACTCATCCAGTTGCTTCTGCAATTGTTCCTGGAATTGCTGGACTTGTTTCAGCATTTGCTGCATTTGCTGCAGGTTTTTCATTGCTCACTCCCGGCTCAGGTCCTTCACGTCCAACACCGTGCCGTCGAACTTTTTGCGAAAGGCTTCCACGGTCTGATCGCGCTCGGCGCGTTCGCGCGCGCTGGGCCGTTCCACACGAGCTTCAATTTCCTGCTCTTCAAGTCTAACACAAATTCTCACGGGTTGGCCCAGCACTTGGGCGCACACCGTACGGAGTGTTTCCTGCTGCTCGCGGCTCTTGAGCAAATCCGCAAAAAAGGAATCCTTCTGGGCATAAGAAAATGTGACTTCACCATTCTCGAAGCGCCAATTGGACATGTGCTCCAGGCAACTACCCAGAAAATTCGATTGGCCGTAGACCTTGGTTTTGATGGCGGCCAAGAGCGTATCTTCCTTGGCAGGCGCAGCGGTTTCCACCGGTGCCGCCGGGCCGTGCCCTGCCATCGGCGGCGCCGGGAAGGATTCTTCCGCCGGGGGTTTTTCGAAACTCTCGGTGCGAGGCTTGCCCGGCGGTTCCGCAGCCAAACGCGCGGGCGTAGCCATTGCCGGGCGCGGGGCAGGAGAGCTTTTGCCCGGCAGGCCTGTGCCGCCGAGCCCGCTGAGCAGCGTCTCCAGCGATGCCAGGCGCCGCGCATGCACCATCTTCATCAGGGCCAATTCCAGATGGAAGCGCGGTACCAGCGCATAGCGCATCTCGCTTTCCGCGCGCAGCAAGATATTAAAAAAACGCGAGAGGTCTTCTTCACTGAAGAGTCCCGCAATCTCGCCGATTTGCTGCCGCTGATCGTTGGGAACCTGGAGCAGCGCGCTTTCGGCGCCGCAACTGAGCCCAACCATCAGGTCGCGGACGAAACGCGTGAGTTCGCCGCAGAAGTGGGCGAGTTCATAACCTTCCGAAGCCAGTTGTCCCACCCGTTCCAGAACCCGGCGAGAGTCCGCGGCATCGACCGCTTTCACGATGTCCGCCAACAATTCGGTGGGTACCACGCCCAGCACTTGGCGTACATGTTTTTCGTCCAGGTGATCGCCGCAAGCGGCAATCACCTGGTCGAGCAGCGAGAGGGCGTCGCGCAGGCTGCCTTCTGCCGCTTGCGCCAGCGTGGAGATAGAACCTTCATCGGCGTCAACTTTTTCTTCTGCTATCACCGCGCGGAGTCGAGCATAGATTTCCCCATAATCGAGCAGGCGAAAGGCGAAATGCTGACAGCGCGACTGGATAGTGGGGGGCAGTTTGTGTGGCTCCGTGGTCGCCAACATGAAGAGCGAGCGGGGGGGCGGTTCCTCCAAGGTCTTGAGCAGCGCGTTGAAGGCCTCCGTGGTGAGCATGTGCGCTTCGTCAATGATGAAGATCTTGTAGCGATCGCGCGCGGGCAGGTAGCGCACCGATTCCCGCAGTTCCCGGATTTCGTCGATGCCACGGTTGGAGGCGGCGTCAATTTCCTGGACGTCCACGGAATTCCCCGCGGTGATTTCCACACACGAAGGACACGTGCCGTCGGGGGCCACCGTGGGCCCCGCAAAGCAGTTGAGCGCCTTGGCCAGGATGCGCGCCGTGGTGGTCTTTCCTACGCCGCGCGCCCCCGAGAAGATGTATCCGTGGGCGACGCGATCCGCCTGGATGGCGTTCTGGAGAGTATCGGTTACCAGGTGCTGACCCACCACGTCATCGAAACTTTGGGGGCGATATTTCCGGGCGATGACTTGGTAAGACATGGGAGGTAATGATGGACGCCGACGCGGCTAAATACGAAACTCGAAAATCGAAATTCGAAACTCGACCCCACCTCTGGGTTCCTGCGAATTTCGAGTTTCGAATTTCGAAACTTGATCAGACTTCGGGTGATCTGCGGCACACGGAGAGGCTCGTTACCGTTGCTTCCTTCCGGACCTGGCGGGGTTCGCGAACGTCCGTCGCACAGAGCCCGAAGTCTGACACGTTTTGCCCATTCATCTTGCAATTGCACTGAGCAAACTCAAATTGATGGTAACACGCGCCGCGACTCGCGTCGACACCTTTGAAGAGGGAATTGGCGCGATGGAACCGTGCCTGGCAGGAGGTGCGAGCCCGGGGCGGCGCAAACAAATCCGCCCTCGTTCTTTGTCCTGAATCCTGCCCTTCTCCGTCGTCTCCGTCCTGGGAGTCTGTCGGAGATAGATTTCGTTGTACGGAGAATCAACAACTTAGCGAGATTCAAGTGTCTGTAAGTTATTGATTCTTCGTTGAGAGACCGTTATTTCCGACACACTCCTCGTTGTGATTGGATTCAGTGGGATCCTCGACCTCCGGGCGCCCGAACCGCTGGCGCAGCACAATCACATAATGGACAGCCGAGGCCAGGGTCAGAGCAGCAGCAAGGTGAATGAAAACTCTGACCACATCAGCCGTCATGTAAGGCACGTGAGCCCGGCGACACACCGCCGCGAAGAGAGTCGCCACCTGTGCTGCGGTGGAGGCTTTTCCCAGCAGGGAGGGGTGGAAGGGCCGGTACCCCGCCACCAGGCAGATCAGGAGCGCGGTCATGACGATGGCCACATCCCGGCTCAGCACGATGATCGTCAGCCACCACGGCAACGCGCCGCGAAACGCCAGGGTGATATACCCGGTGGTCATGAGGAGTTTGTCGGCAATCGGATCGAGCGCCACACCCAGCGGGCTCTCCTGCTTCAACAGGCGAGCGAGCGTGCCATCCAGAACATCCGAGAGGGCCGCCGCCGTCAGCACCGCGAGCGCCGCGCGATAGTCCCGGTCCAGCACCAGGATCGCGAACACCGGCACAAACACTAAGCGCAGAAGGGTGATCTGATTCGAGGGGGTTAAGATTCGGGTGGCCATAACTTTTCAGTTAATATAGCGGCTCCGGTTGAAAACTTTCAATCAGGGTTCTTATGCCCGCCTAAAGGCGGCCTCTACGCTTGACGGCCGCCCTGCGCATCTTCAGTCTTCGTTGCACTGGCGGGCTTTGGAGCTCGCGCCGAGCGTCGGAGGCAATCCAGCGGGCGGCGCGTGAATCCAGGCGGTGAATTTCGCGGGCCGCAGCAAGGGCGGCCCGGTTCAGTTGCGCGTTGCGTTTTCCAATCTGCCGCAGCGCCCAGTTCACGCCTTTCTTTACGATGTTTCTCTCGTCCGCCGCCGCGCGTTCAATCAGGGGCAGGAACCTCAGAAAGGCATCGTCGCTGGCGGCTTTGTCGGCCACGGCCAAGCCGGCCATCAGCGCAAACGCCGCCCTTTTGACGAATTCTTCTGGCCGCGCACTCCACTCCACGCATTTCTGATGAGCAAACCGGGTGTAGCGAAAAATGTTGATGCAGGCGCCGTCGCACACCGCCCAGTTGTCAAAGTCTTTCGCCCATTTGTCCATCTGACGTTTGGTGACTTTTTCGGGCTTATCGATCAGCGTGGCCAGAGCGCGCGCCTCGTGAATTTCCGAAGCCCACAATTCCTGCGCCAGGGCGTGGTGGCGGCCGATTTCGCGCGCCAGCTTCTTCAGCGCCGGAGTCGACCATCCACCGTAAACCTTCTTCGCCACAATCCCATACCGCGCCATTCCCTCCACCGCGTGGGGGTCAGTGCGAGATGCAAGCCGCTGGAGAATCTCTGCACAATTCATGGCAGCATCTCGCAAGTCGCTTCAAGTCCCATCCGATCCTCCAGGGTTTGCTCGCCGATGGGAGAACGATCCGGCTGGACATCGAGAGAAGTTTTAAGGTTCACGGTTTGCGGTGAGGAAGGTCGTCACGCCCTCCCTCTGGCGGCTTTCAATACTATCACAACCAAGAACCATCGCAGGAATGCTGCTGCTCTGTCTCAACTCCTAGGCACCTACACACCTCGGTACAGGTCGAGATGCCAGACGAGATCATCTCCCCGCCGTGCAGCTCACTTGATCGCGGAAAGGGAGTGAGGGCAAAGGCACAAAGACCAGACCCGATAGCCAGAAGTCGCGGCCCCGGAAACACCGCTTGAAAAGCAGCCGGGCACCGAGTATCATTTGACTCGATGTCCGTCCTATAAGTCATGTTTCAGATTGAAAGGCTCCGCTGCTCGAAGTCGTCCACGCAAGAGGGCAGGCAGGAGCAAAGTTGCTTTTTCCAAGGGACCATCTGGCCGTCCGAGGGTAGTCGGACTGGGCTGGAGGTAAAAGACTGAATATCAAATCCAATCCAGGAGGAATTCCACCTATGTCATTACGCAGCAGAAGGATTCTCTTGACGTTGGTAGTTCTGAGCGCGTGTCTGGTGTTCACGATCCCTCAAGCTGGAAATTCGGCTCAACATGGGCGCGTAACCGAGATGCGCTTGGAGGCATCCCCGAATGATTGGCACGGGGGCTGCCCGGTTACCATCAATTTCAATGGCTCCATCAGCGTTGATGGCCCCAATACCGTCACCTATGGCATTAAACGGTCCGATGGCGGGTCAGGCGAAGGACCACAGACGCTCCACTTTACGTCCGCAGGATCGAAACACGTTCATTTCACTTGGCGGCTGGGCACGCCGGGTGAGAACTTTAGGGGATGGGCACAGATCGGAAGCGGCAACACGCGCTCGGATAAAGCCGAGTTCCAAATCCATTGCCGGAGGTAGTCGGCGGTCACAGAGTGTTTAAACAAACCCCGGTCGATCAATCGGGCGTGGTGGGGGCGGCACGTTCCTGCCCCTCCATGCCACGCCGGGAATAACCTAACCGTTGTCAGAACCACTTGTTGAGTGGCAGCCCCTGTTTTGCGGGCAAGCTCAATGCCCGCCGAGCAGGGGCTTGCCTAAGAAGACGCGCCTGCCGTGCTTTGTGCTCTCCCACCCCACGACTTGATCCGCATTCAGCGCCTTTAACTCAAATCCGCGGGACGTTGATCCCGAGATACTCCTGAATGGTCAGCCCGACTTTGGCCTGGAATCGCTGGGAGAGCGAAGGGATTGAACCGCTGGGCTCGTCGACAATGATGCGCTCCACCCGATGCATGGGGAAGAAAACGGTGTTCAAGCCGACGGCGGTTTCCTCCTGCTGAATGACTTGGCGGATAAAGTCGTCAAAGGCGTCGAGTTCGATTCCCCTCACGGAGACGCCCTTCGACTCCAGTAGCAATAGCTGCCCCCACATTTTTTCTTTAGGTGAGATGAGGCTGACAATAACAATGCTATTGACTTCCACGCATGCCCCCTGCCCAACGCGGTGGCGCCTGGCAGCCCCGCGCCGCGCGGGCCCTCTTCCGGGAGAACCCGCCACAAATTCTGCATGCAGCTTAGCGCCCGCCACTTCGTAAAGCAATCTCGCCGTGGGGAGCCTCCGGCTGCGGCTACCGGAAGGGCGGGGCTTCAGCCCCGCCGAAATCGCGGCTCCCGTCCCCTGTTCGTCCCACGCCCCGCGCAGCTTGCACCTGCAAGCTGCGCGGGGCGTGGGACCCGGGAATACTCAAGAAGGGCTTGTAACGGCGGGGCTAAAGCCCCGCCCTTCCAGACCCGTAGTGAGAAATCCGTGCTAAAGCCCTGCCCTTCCGAGCCCGTAGCTCCCGGCTGGGGCGGAGTCTTCTTCAATGGCCGTAGCGCAACTCTCCCGCTTCGATGCGGACAGGCAGATGATTCTGCGCGGGTGGGAGCGGGCAGGTGGCATAAGGCGTGAAAGCGCAGGGAGGATCGACCGCCTGGTTGAAATCCAAAACCACTTCACCATTTCGCGGCATATCCGCGTACAGAAATCGCCCGGGTGGATATGTTTCCTTGCCCGAGGTCAGGTCCTTGAAGATGAAGAAGAGCCCGTCGCCCTCGCTGACAGGATCGAGCCGGAACTGCCGCCCCTTGAGCGTGAACTCCACGTAGCCCGGACTGGTTTCTTGCTCCACATCGCCGAGAATGTTGGGAACGGCAATTTTTTTGGGCGGCGTGTAAGGCACGAACTTCGCCGTCACTCGAGACTCCTCCGCGACCGGAAACCAGTGGGTGCCCGCGAACTTGCGGCGCGCTTCGCTGTCCTTGTCCTTCAAACGAACTCCGAAACGGCTCCCGCGTTGGATGACAAACATGGACAGATTACGAACGCGCAGGACGTCGGGCGATCCTGCTGAGTCCGCGGCGAGCGAGGCTCTGGCCACCGGCTTGCCATTGACGGTCACCGCGACGCCGGGAGCCGCTTGAAAAACCGTTTGGCCGCCATGGAAATGAAGCGTTCCCACTTTCTCCGGAGCGGAACCTGGCGGGAGTACAAAATTATTCTCCCGGCCCGTGCCGATGGTGCTTTCGCCCTCCTTCAGCCAGAAGAGCCCCGCTACCGTGAGCCACCCATTTTCCGCCTTCAGGTTCTCTTCCCGCTGCTGCCGCCACTTCTCAATCTGCGCTCGGTAACTCGCTTGGTCGGCGGGCAAGATCGCTAAAGCAAGGACGGCAATCAGCACTCTCGAAATCAGCATGGCGTCAGAATCCTTCCTGTCTTTGTTGGGATTTCACCTCAAACGGGGAACCAGCGAAGGTTCGGATCAATCCTCAACGCGGGCGCGGTGAGTGTTTGTACGATTTCGGCGGTCGTGCCGGGGGCGATTTCCTTCAGCACCAGCCCGCCCGGCGTGACGTCTATGTAAGCCAGTTCGGTGATGATGGTGTTCACCAGTCCTGCGCCGGTCAGGGGCAGCGCGCACTTTTTCAGAATTTTCGGACGGGCGTCCTTGGTGGTGTGCTGCATGGCCACGATGACGCGTTTGGCTCCTGCCACCACATCCATGGGGCCACCCATTCCATCAATCTGCTTGCCGCGTCAGTTCATCTCGCGCAGCTTGTCGCGAAGGCGGCGGGCAGCAAGAAACTCGCGCTCCAGTTCACGGTCACTCAGGTGGACTTTGATTGACTCCAATTTCTGAATCAGCGCGTCCAACGCCCCTTGGATATTCTCGGTGTTCGTCAGACAAATGTCGCGCCAGATCGAGTAGGGGCTGTCGGCCAGGCGCGTCACGTCGCGGAATCCCGAGGCCGCTAGTTCCAGAGACAGCTCCTCGGCCGTGTGCTTCTCCTCCATCAGGCTGGCCAAGCCCGAAGAGAGCAATTGGGGGAGATGGGAAAGATACGCGACGGCCAGGTCGTGGGTCGCCGGATCGCTCGTGAGCGGACGCGCCCCGACCGCCGCCACGAGCCCGCGAAACGCCTGCACGCGGTCGTCGTCGAGATGTTCCGGCTTGAGCGGGGTCAGAACGTAACGGGCGTTTTCAAAAAGCCGCGCGTCAGCGTTCTCAAGTCCCGAGCGCTCCTTGCCCGCCATCGGGTGCCCGCCCAGAAACAGCGGCCGCTGGCCATAGAGCGCCGCCGCCCGCTCGCAGATCCGCCGCTTGGTGCTGCCGACATCGGTGATGAGTGCCCGCGGCGACAAGTGCGGTTGCAGGCGTGTGAGGTGGTCGAGAATCACCGCGACCGGCGTCGCCAGGATCACCAGATCGGCCCCGTGCACGGCTTCGGTTACATCGGCGAATCCCTCGTCAACCGCGCCCTCGCCGAGAGCCTGGTCGCGCGTCTCGGCGCGTCGGGCGTAGCCCACGATGCGGCCCGTGAAGCCCGCCTTTTTCAAAGCCAGCCCCCACGATCCGCCCAGCAGGCCCAAGCCGACAATCGCCACGCGCCGAAATAGAGATTCTGAGGTTGCGTTTTCCAGAGAATGAGCTCGCATCCTGCGCCAGCCGGAATTCGAAACTCGAAACTCGAAACTCGAAACTCGAAACTCATGAGTTATCGACCGAATTTCGACTTTGGACTTTCGACTTTAAACTTTCGACTTTCGAGCTTTGAGCTTCGACTTTCGACCTTCGATTTTCGAGTTTCGAATTTCGAGTTTCTATTTTCGATCTAGACTTTTCTTCCCACCGCCGGCGCAATCATTCGTAATTCTTTCATCAGTTGCTCGAACTGCTCGGGAAAGAGGGATTGCGCGCCGTCGCTTAACGCTTTTTCCGGGTCGTTGTGGACCTCGATCAGCAAGCCATCAGCTCCCGCGGCCAGAGAGGCGCGGGCCATGGGAGCAACTTTATCGCGCCGGCCCGTCCCATGCGAGGGGTCCACCACAATGGGCAGATGCGAAAGCTTCTTGATAACCGGGATGGCGGAGATATCAAGCGTGTTCCGCGTATAACTTTCGAAAGTCCGGATGCCGCGCTCGCACAGCACGACGTTGTAGTTCCCACCGGCCATGATGTATTCGGCGGAGAGGAGCAACTCCTCAATGGTGGCGGAGATTCCACGCTTCAGCAAAACGGGCTTGGCCACCTTGCCGAGCTCTCTCAGTAGGTTGTAATTCTGCATGTTGCGCGCTCCGACCTGGAGCATGTCCACGTAATCGAGCATCATCGGAATTTGGGTCTGGTCCATAACCTCGGAAACCACACAAAGGTTGTGCTCGTCCGCGGCCCGGCGCATGAATTCCAACCCTTGGGGGCCGATCCCCTGGAAACTATAGGGCGAAGTGCGGGGTTTGAAAGCCCCGCCGCGCAGGACGCGCGCGCCATTCGCCGCCACGGATGCGGCGATGCTGTCAATCTGCCCGGCGCTTTCTACGCTGCACGGCCCGGCCATCACCACCACTTCTTCGCCGCCGATGGCGACGCCCCGGCCTAAGGGCACAAGGGATCCCTCCGGCCGGAAATGCCGGCTGGCCAGCTTATAGGGCGCGGTAATTCTTAAAACCTCTTCCACCCCGTCCAGCAACTCGATGTCGCGGGTGTCAAAGTCCACCTTTGCGCCCACTGCCCCCAGCACCGTGTGGCGCGCGCCCGTCGAGCGGTGGATATCAAATCCCATCTCCATCAATTTATTAATGACATGCTGTATGTCCTCGTCTGTCGCGCCTTCCTGCATCACCACCACCATAAGGCATCACCCCTTTCGGAAGGAACTTCCTCCATCCATGGAATGCCGCTCGAGTGAGCGCGCCTCATCAATGATCCGTTCAAAGAGGCGGCGGATGGCGGCGTCATCCAGAGGGCCTCCGTTCGCCTTTACCACATTGCGCAGGATTTCGGCCTCGCGCTGCGGTTGCCACGTGGGGAGGTTCATAGTTTTCTTCAAGTGCCCAATCTCCACCGCGCATTGCGACCGCTCATTCAGAAGCTTCACCAGTTGCTCGTCAATCTCGTCGATGCGCTTACGCCAGCCCGCCAGATCGCTCATGCGGGTTCACCCCCCGTCCCGGCTTTGAGCCCGCGCACGAATTGTTCAATCGCCGCCGGTCCTTGTTGGGAATAGTGTTCTTCAATGGCGTGTACCACCGCGCTGCCCACCACGGCAGCGTCTGCGTGCGACTGGACTTCCCGGACCTGCGCCGCAGTGGAGATTCCAAATCCTATGGCGAGCGGCAGGGAGGTGACCCGGCGCGCGCGCTCTGCCAGCGGCCGCACGCTGGAAGCCATCTCGCTTCGTTCACCGGTGACACCGGTACGCGAGATAAGATACAAAAAACCTGTGGAAAGTTGCGCCGCACGCTCCAGGCGCGCGTCCGTGGAGGTGGGCGAAGCCAAAAACACGGTGTCCAGATTCTGCGCCCGCATAGCCCGAACGTAATTCTCCGCCTCTTCTGCGGTCAAGTCCACCACCAACGCGCCATCCACCCCCGCTTGCGCCGCGCGGACCGCAAATTTCTCCAGGCCATATTGCAGGATGGGATTGAAATAGCTGAACAGAATGATGGGCGCGTGCACGGTTTGGCGCCAGCTTGGGAATCGCTCCAGGATCTTGCGCAGCGTCGTGCCGGAGCGCAGCGCCCGCTCCGAAGCGCGCTGGATCACCGGGCCGTCGGCCAGGGGATCGGAAAACGGCACGCCCAACTCGATCACATCCACGCCCGCCCGGTCGAGCGCCAGGAGCAGCTCTCCCGTGGCGTCCAAGTTGGGATCGCCCGCCGTCAGATAGACGATTAGGCCCTTGGCGTTTTTCGCTCGCAGGTCGCGAAACCGGGCGGCAATGCGAGTTAGGGAGGTTGTCTTCATACCGGAACGGTGATCTTTAGCAGCTCGTCTCCAATCCTCTCTTGCAGCCGCAAATGGCTTCCTCTTTGGCGCACCACACTCCACCCATCCCGCTGTAAGGCCCGGACCACTCGCTCATAAGGGAGACTGGGAACTTTGCTCACAATTCGATCTCTTTCACCAGAGCTTGCCCGGATGTGACGAAATCATCCTCGATCGGCTCCAGGTAAAGCCCGATCGCCTCCTGGATGTTGGTCAATGCCTCTTGGATGTCCTCACCTTCGCTGACGCAGCCAGGAAGAGAAGGAGCGTACGCGGTATAACCACCCTCATCACTCGGCTCAAGCACCACGCGGATCTTCATAAATCGGTACCCCCCTCCCCACACGAAATGCCGGCCCCACCGGCCATTATAAAATTCCCGCCGATTGAAAAATCCCCAAATCCTTATCGCCGCGGCCCGAGAGGTTTACTACGATGATCTTGTCTCGCGGCATTCCCGGCGCGCGCTTCGCGACCTCAGCGAGCGCGTGCGCTGATTCGAGCGCAGGAATAATCCCTTCCACCCGCGCCAGCAGGCTGGCCGCTTCCAGCGCCTCCTGGTCGCTCACGTGGGTGTATTCCACGCGCCCCCGGCGATGCAGTTCGGCATGTTCGGGCCCGACGGCGGGGTAATCCAACCCCGCGGAAACCGAGTGCGTGTTCGCGATCAGGCCGTCTTCCGTTTGCAACACATAAGTGTACGAGCCGTGCAGCACCCCTGGTTTGCCACCCGCAAAGCGCGCCGCGTGCTCGCCCAGGTTCGGCCCACGGCCGCCCGCCTCCACACCCAGCATCTTCACGCTGGCGTCGGGAATGAAATCGTAAAACAGGCCGATGGAATTACTCCCTCCGCCCACGCAGGCGCAAAGCAAATCCGGCAGTCTTCCCACGTTCTCCAGAACCTGCCGGCGCGTTTCCTGGCCGATGATCCGCTGAAAATCGCGCACCATCATCGGATAAGGGTGCGGCCCCAGCACCGATCCCATCAGGTAATGGGTGTTATGGACGTTCGTCACCCAGTCGCGCATTCCTTCGTTGATGGCGTCCTTCAGCGTCTTCGTTCCGGAGGAAACGGAAACCACCTGCGTACCCAGCAGCCGCATGCGGAAGACGTTGGGAGCCTGCCGCGCCATGTCTTCCTCGCCCATGTACACAACGCATTCCATCCCCAGCAGCGCCGCCACGGTGGCGGTGGCCACGCCGTGCTGCCCCGCCCCGGTCTCCGCCACCAGGCGCGTCTTGCCCATCCGCTGCGCCAGCAATCCCTGTCCCAGGCAGTTGTTGATTTTGTGCGCGCCGGTGTGCAGCAGGTCTTCCCGCTTCAGATAAATCTGCGCGCCACCTAGGCGCGCCGTGAGCCGCTGGGCGTGGAAGAGTGGCGTCGGCCGGCCGGCAAAGTCTTTTAGCAATCGCGCCAGCTCCGCCTGAAACGACGGATCGCGGCGCGCCGCGCGATAAGCTGCTTCCAACTCCTCGACGGGGGCCATCAGCGTTTCCGGCGCGTAGCGGCCGCCGAATTCGCCGAAGCGGCCGCGAGAATCCGGCCACGTGCCCGACCCCGAATCGATAGTTGGTGCTTCCACTTGCTATCCCGCCTCTCGTTTGCGATTTCCCCTAGTATTGACCTTCCTTAACGCTTGTTTCGGACGCGCAGTTTCACGAAGTCGTTTAAGGAGTTTCAATTTCTTATTTATTTCCGACAACCGCTTGGAGCTCCGAGCCAAGTTCTTTTCGATCCTGCGCTCGACGCTGGGCAATAAGATGGGTTGGCGAACAAGTTGATTAACGATGCGCTCGGTCTGAGCCATCTCTCGCTCGATGCGGTCCATTCTTGTCCGCTTGACCTTCATAGTCCTTTTCCCATTTTACACGCAATCATCAATGGCCTTGTCCGCTTTGGCCACCGCTGCAAAGAAGTCGCGCAGCTTGCCGGGGTCTTTTACCCCCGGAGCCGACTCGACCCCCGACGCCACATCCACCGCGAAAGGCCGAACTTCCCGGATCGCCTGTCCCACATTTTCGGGCGTCAACCCTCCCGCCAGAATAATGGTGCCGAACCGGTTTGCCTCTCGGGCCAAAGCCCAATTGAAGGGCTTGCCCGTTCCCCCCACGAGTTCGGGGTCGAAGGCATCCAGCAGAAACGCATCACCACCGAGTTCGCGCAGCATCTCCGGATGGAATCCTTCCCTGACGGCTACGGCACGGATGCGCATGAAATCCGCCAAAGCTCCATTCATGGGCGGAAACTGGGGGCCATGCAACTGCACCACCCTGACCCGCGACTCCCTCGCCACGCGCGCCACGTGCTCGTCGTCGGATTCATTCGCGAAAATGCCCACCGCCGTAATCAGGGGCGGCAGTTTCAAGATGATGGCGCGCGCGGCCGCCGGATCGATGTATCGCGGCGAAGGCGGATAGAAATTAAAGCCCAACGCCGCCGCTCCCAGCTCGACGGCAAGTTGCGCGTCTTCCCAGCGCGTGATGCCGCAAATCTTTACGCGTGTCAGCATCTTTTCGAAATTCGAAAATCGAAATTCGAAACTCGATGACAGCGAAGGTCTCAGCATGGAATCGATGGCTCGATTCTCAGCGAGTTTCGATTTTCGAATGGAACGGGCTGCCCAGCAAAATCAGCCAGCAACCTTTGCAATGCCTGGCCCGGGTCCGGTTGCGTCATCAGGCGTTCCCCGATGAGCACCGCATTAAAACCCGCTTCGCTGATGCGCCGCAGGTCCACGGCCGTTTTGATGCCGCTCTCGCTGACGGCCAGGCAGCCGGGGGGCATCTTCGCTCGCAATTGAAACGACGTCTCCAGGTTCACTTCCAAGGTCTTCAGATTGCGGTTGTTCACGCCGATGATTTGGGCGCCCGCCACCACCGCGCGCTCCAACTCCGCTTCCGTGTGGACCTCCACCAGCGCGGCGATGCGCAATTGTTTGCACAAATCGAGCAGGCTGCGCAGTTCATGCTCCGGCAATACGGCCACGATCAGCAGCAGGGCGTCAGCGCCCGCCGCCACCGATTCATAAACCTGATAACTTTCCAGGATAAAATCTTTGCGCAGCACCGGAATCTCCACGGCTTGGCGCACTTCCGTCAGGTCTTGGGTGGAACCCAGAAAATATTGCTCTTCTGTCAGCACGGAAAGCGCCGAAGCGCCACCGCCGGCATATCCCAAAGCAATTTCGCGGCGGCGATAATGCTGCCGCAGCAGCCCCCGCGAGGGCGACGCGCGCTTGAGCTCCGCGATCACGCGCAACTTCTGCGGCGCGCCAGCGTCAGCGCCCGGAGCGAGGGCCGCAGCAAAATCGCGGCGCTCCTGGCGCTCCTCCGCCATCTGCTGCACGCACTCCAGCGGGACAGCCAAACGCGTTTCCTCCAGCGTGCGCCGCCGCGCGGAGACAATATTGTCTAGGATGGTCCTCGCCACCTCGTCCGGCATGGGGGGTCAAGCTCCCAATCTCAATGTGAACGTTCTTCAGAAAGGTAGTCTGTCAATGTATGCCGCAGTTAAGTGCAAAGTCAAGAACGCGAGTCGCCTCGTACCGTTTCTTGTCACCGCGCGAAACGCGTGCCGTCGCGGGGCGAAGAACCACCGGAGGGAAGCGAAAATGGTCTACAATTCCCCTTAAACATCCTATAGTAGTCGATTGCTTGTCGAGCCCGACCCGAACGTGGAGGAGGTCATGCCGGAAGTCATAACCTTTGGTGAAGCGATGATCCGTCTGTCGCCGCCGCACTTCCAGCGCCTGGAGCAGACCGCGACGCTGGACGTTCAGGTGGGTGGCGGGGAGTTGAACGTTGCTGTGGGGGTCGCCCGCCTGGGTTTGACGAGCGCCTGGGTTTCCCGCCTCCCGCAAAATTCCCTAGGGCGCCTCGCGGAAAATCGCGCGCGCCAAGCCGGCGTCGACACCTCGCACTTGGTGTGGACCTCGGACGCCGATAGCCGCATGGGCCTCTACTTCCTGGAATTCGGCGCGGCGCCCCGCCCCAGCGCCGTGCTTTACGACCGCCGGAATTCCGCCATCAGCGCCATCCGGCCTGGCGAGGTGGATTGGAAGCGAGTCATGGAAGGTGCGCGTTGGTTCCACACCAGCGGCATCACGCCGGCGCTTGGTGATTCCGCGGCCGCCGTTACGCGGGAAGCCTTGCAGGCGGCCAAGCAGGCGGGGCTGACGGTCAGTTATGACCTGAATTATCGCGGAAAACTATGGACGCCGGATAAGGCGCAGGCCGTGCAAGAACCCCTGATGGAATACGTGGACGTCCTGATCACCACGGAAGAAGACACCAACGTGGTGTTCAAAATCAATGCGGAAGACAAGACCGGCCAGAAAACGTTCGCACAAGTTTCCGCAGAGCCGTACAAAGAAGTTGCATATTGTTTGCAGGAGAAATTTCACTTCCAGGCGGTGGCGATCACTCTACGTGAGAACCCGCTGGTGTGGCGCAACACCTGGACCGCCATTGCCTATGCCGGCGGCAAATTCTACGACGATGTGAAGTACGAACTGGAGATTGTGGACCGCCTGGGAGGCGGCGATTCTTTCAGCGCCGGCTTTATCTATGGCCGGTTAATGAAGGATTCTTACCAGGCAGCCGTCCGTTACGGCAACGCCTTCAGCGCGCTGAAACACTCGATGCCCAGTGACTTTAACTGGGCGACCCTGGCGGAGGTGGAGAGCCTGCTCAAAGGTTCCAGCCTGCGGGTAGCGCGGTGACTGCCAGGCGTTAGGGAAAAGACGAAACTCGAAGATCGAAATTCGAAACTCGTGAAAGCCACGCCGAATTTCGAGTTCCGAATTTCGAGTTTCGACCCTGACCCTTGGCGCCTGCAACTGGTCGGCAAATAAAGGAGAACTCATGCCCTGGTCAAAAGAAAAAGCGCTTGGACTGATTCGCGAAGTCGGCTTGGTGCCGATTGTGCGTGCACCTTCGCCGGAAGACGCCCTGCTCGCCGCGGAGGCGATTATTGCGGGGAATATCGGCATCCTCGAAATTACCATGACCGTTCCCAACGCCATTCAGGTGATGGAAAAGGTGGCGGATAAGTTCGGTGACAAGGTACTGCTGGGCGCCGGCACGATTCTTGATCCTGAAACCGCCCGCGCGGCATTGCTGGCGGGAGCGCAATTCATTGTCACCCCCTCGCTCAATCTCGAGGTCATTGAGTTGGCGCGCCGATACAGCAAGCCGTGCATGCCCGGGGCGCTGACCCCGACAGAAATCGTCGCGGCGTGGCAAGCGGGCGCAGACCTGGTGAAAATCTTCCCGTGTGGGCCGGTGGGGGGCGCCAAATACATCAAGGCGCTCAAAGGGCCCTTTCCGCAAATTGAGTTCGTGCCGACGGGCGGGGTGAACCTGGAGACGACCCCGGATTTCATCAAGGCAGGAGCAGCCGCCGTCGCGGTGGGCGGCGAATTGGTGGACCTCAAGGCCCTGCGCGAAGGCAAGCTGGAGGTGATTTCCGCCAATGCCCGCCTATACGTGGAAGCCGTCCGCGCAGCGCGGGCTTCCCTGGGAAAGTAAAGAACCATGCGCCAGACGCTGCTGAACATCGCTCTGGTAGTGGGCATTTTGGGTTTCAGCGCCGTCGTCACTCAGCTTTTTGCGCGCGCGCGGCGCCTTTGCGGGCGTTTCACTGGACGACCAGATGTTCAAGCAGGATGGGGGCTCGAACGAAAAGCTTTACGGCCGCAAACTTGCCCCCGAGGACATCCTCTTCAAAGGCGTAGTGCCGGCGCCGACCGCGGCCCATCCGCTGGATACTGCGCTGACTCAATTCTCGCCCCACGGTGGCGAGCCGTTCCATCCGAGGTAGGCAGTAGGCCGTGGGCAGGTGGGCAGATCGGTAAGTCAAAAGTCAGCGTGCAAAAGACAAAAGTCAAAACCGAGGTTGCCCGCACTCTGGAGCTATGCGTTTTGTCTTTTGACTTTTCCATCTGCCCACCTGCCTATCTGCCCATCTGCCTTTCCGTGTGGCTGATCACCCGATTCCGTCTGTGGCTCCGCCCTCCGGCAGGAACACTTGGAAGCACGCGCCTTTTCCCGGCTCGCTGGTCACACGGATCCACCCGCGGTGGTCGTCAACTATCTTCGAGACGATGGAGAGCCCCAGTCCCACGCCGGTTTCCTTGGTGGTGAAGAAGGGATTGAAAATCTGCTCGCGCAGTTCGGCGGGAATGCCCGGGCCGGTGTCTTGAAAAGTGATCTCCACGCCATGCTTGCCATCGGAGCTCGGGACCGCCGTCACGCGCAGCTTGCCCCCGCCCGGGCCCATGGCCTCATAGGCGTTAAGCGCCAGGTTGGTGAACACCCGCTCAATCAGGTCGCCGTCAATTGTAACCTCCGGCAGATCCGGGGCGAACTGCCGTTCCACTTCCACCTTGGCGTCGGGCCAGCGGTCGCGCGCCGCCTTCAGCGCCCGCTCGATCAAAGGGGGAATCTGCTCCTGGCGCTCCTCGAGTTTGTGCGGCCGGGCAAAATCGAGGAAGCGGGTCACCACCGCGTTCATGCGGTTTACTTCGCTCGAGATGTATCCCGCCATCTCGGTGCTGATTGGGTCGGAGCTCGCGAGTTTGCCCATCAGGGTTTCCGCCGAGCCCTTGATGACCGCCAGCGGATTCCTTAATTCGTGGGCCAACCCTGCGGAAAGCTGCCCGAGCGCTGCCAGGCGTTCCGACCGGCGCGCTTCCTCCTGCGCTTGCTCGAGCCGCCGGTTGGTCTCCGCCAGGGTCTCGGCGAGTTCCCGGTAGCGCATCGCTTGCTGGCGGTTTTCCGTCACGAAACGATTGACGACGATGGCGGCAAGAAAGAAAAAGAGGTTGCGGAGGGCTAATTCGGCGGCGTCTTCCCCCGTTAATTCGTATTCATTCAACTCCCAAATCACGAAGGACCAGTAAGCCGCCGACGTCAACGCGGTCCATGCCAGGGTGGCCCAAAGTTCGAAGTACATCGCCGCCGTAACCACAGGCACGAAGTAAATCAGATAGTAGCTGCTCCGAATCCCGCCCGTGTGAGCCACCAGCAGCGAGCCCAACAAGATTTTCAGGATAACGCTGTAGCTGCGCCCCCGTTCCGGAACCCATTCCAGGAAGCGGTACTCGAAGATTTGGAACACGCCAATGGCGAGCAGGATGAGCTGTTTGTGGACGATATCCAGGCGGGGCGTAAGCGCGGCCAATCCGGCCAGAAACGCCAGCCATAGGAGGTCCATCCATGCGAAACTGCGCCGCTGATTCATGCCGCCTGATTCTCCCTCATCAATTTAACATCAATCATGGGTCGCGTCCCGACGCTGCTCGAAACTCGAAAATCGAAAGTCGAAACTCGCCGCGAATTTCGCGTTTCGATTTTCGAGTTTCGATCCCTGGTCATTTCTCGCCCACAATCTCCCGCAGCGTCTGGGCCGCGTAAGCCGCCTGCTCATTCGTCATTTCGGGATAAAGCGGCATGCTGATGACGCGCTCGCAGGCCCTTTCCACATGCGGCAAATCACCTCGCTGATAGCCCAGAGATTGATAAGGCTTTTGGAGGTGAATGGGGAGCGGATAATAGACGCCGGTCTGCACGCCGCGTTCTTCCAGCCTGGCGCGGACGGCATCGCGGTCGGCCACGTAAACCACCAAGAGGTGATCGACACGCTCACTGGAGGCGCCCCCCTCCTGTAGTTCCACGCGCGCGCCGGCCAGGGTGAGGCGGTAGATTTCCGCCAGCTCTTTTCGCCGCGCATTCCATTGCTCCAGCCGTGGCAGCTTGAGGCGCAGGATCGCGCCCTGAAACCCATCCATGCGATAGTTGTAACCGAGGGCGTCGTGAAAGTAGCGGCGCGACTCGCCGTGGGAGCGCAGGGTGCGCGCCCGCGCCGCCAGCGCCTCGTCGTTGGTCGTAAGGGCGCCCCCTTCTCCATAGGCGCCCAGGTTTTTCGAGGGATAAAAGCTGAACGCCGCCGCGTTGCCGATGCTTCCCACTCGCTTGCCGTGGTAGCGCGCGCCATGCGCCTGGCAAGCGTCCTCGATGACGGCCAGGCGGTGCTGCGCCGCGATCTCCAGGATAGAGTCCATCTCCGCGGCCAGGCCGTAAAGGTGCACGGGCAGGATGGCCCGCGTGCGCGGGGTCACGGCCGCCGGGATTTTGCCGGGGTCGATGTTGGCCGTGCGCGGGTCGATGTCCACGAACACGGGCTTGGCGCCGGTATAGGAAATCGCTTCCGCCGTGGCGATAAAAGTGTTCGGCGTCGTAATGACCTCGTCGCCGGCCTGCACCCCTACCCCCAGCAGCGCCAGATGCAAGGCGCTGGTCCCGGAATTCACCGCCACGCAGTGCTTCACCCCGCAGTAGGCGGCAAATTCCCGCTCGAATTCCTGAACTTCTTCGCCCAGGATAAAGGCGGCCTTGCTGCCCACGCGGTCGAGCGCTGCCAGAACCTCCTCGCGCAGCGCAGCGTATTGGGCTTTCAAATCGGCATAGGGAACAATCATGGGCATCCTTTGCGTTGAGGGGCGCGGATTCATACGGCAGGGCGCAAACATAAACGTCACCCCGCCACTCGATATGAACTTGCGATTTTATTCCCACTGGAGCTGATTGTCATAATAGAAACGCGGGGAAGCGGATTTTCGCTTGGCGGTGAAATCATCGGGCCATCGGGTGATTTGAGATTTGCGATTTGTGATTTGCGATTTTCGGAGCCAGCAAATTGATTCATCTTCTCACCCGACACTACCGATAGCCGATATGGGAAAGTGTGTCACGCGGGCGATTGCCCGTCGGCTCTGCCCGCTCTTCCCACTTCCGACCTCGGCTGTTTCTTGTCACTGGGTCCTTGACCGTCTAAAGAGATTCCTTTTATAGCCGAATTTTGCGCGTGCCCTCTTGCGGGTGAACTGCCAGTTGATCTTGACCCGATGCCGATTGACTTGGCGGTTCCAGGCGCGGGACTCCCGTC
>Ga0187849_1001449_pt1 | contig 25456 bp, 21 predicted proteins | sample June2016WEW_4_10_2_FD_132412 | JGI IMG/M metagenome (GOLD analysis project Ga0187849, IMG submission 132412) | Peatland microbial communities from SPRUCE experiment site at the Marcell Experimental Forest, Minnesota, USA - June2016WEW_4_100 | ecosystem: Environmental > Terrestrial > Soil >...
GTGCAGGGGGCGCGCCTCAAGGAGGAGGACCTCATCCGCGAGGTCGTCTACGCGACGGCGCTCTCGCACCTGTTGCTCTTCTCCAACCTCGGCAAGGTGTACCGGCTGCGTGCCCACGAGATCCCCCTGAAGGAGCGGACCGCCCGGGGAACGCCCGTCGTCAACCTCATCTCGCTTGAACCCGGTGAGCGGATCCAGGCGATCGTCCCCGCCAAGGAGTTCGACCTGGACCACTATCTGTTGTTCGCGACGCGCTCGGGCCAGGTGAAAAAGACCCCGTTCAGCGAGTACGACAAGTCACGTCGGGAGGGGTTCATCGCGATCACCCTCCACGAGGGGGACGAGCTCGTCCGGGTGCTACCGACCGGTGGCGACGACGACGTGTTCATGGTGACACGCAACGGCATGGCGATCCGGTTCCACGAGTCTGACGTCCGGCCGATGGGGCGCGGGGCTGCAGGAGTCCGGGGCATGAAGCTGCGGCCCGGCGACGAGGTCGTCGCCTGCGACGTGTCGCGTCCCGGGGTGGACCTGCTGATTGTGACCGACGGGGGGTTCGGCAAACGGACGAAACTCGATCACTTCAGCCCGCAGGGCCGCGGCGGTCAAGGTGTCCGTGGAATCCGGATCACCGAACGTCGCGGATCCGTGGTCGCCGCGCTGATGGCGGCATTCGACGATGAGCTCCTCATCGTGTCCTCCGCCGGCATCGTCATTCGGACCGCGGTTCGTGAAATCGCGGCGCAGGGACGGGACGCGACGGGGGTTCGCGTGATGAACCTCGAGGAGGGCCAGACGGTCGCCGCGGTCGCACCGCTCACGAGCGCCGAGGAGTCCTGAGAAGGTCAGGTGATTGGAGTAGGGTCGCGGACTCGCCGGGGCTATAGCTCAGCCGGTTAGAGCGCAGCACTGATAATGCTGAGGTCGCTGGTTCGATTCCAGCTAGCCCCACGTCAGGCCCGAGTTCGGCGGCCTGGTACTGCTCTGAATTTGGTTGACATCCTGACCTGCCCCATGGATTGTTTCGAGGCTCCCTGTTGGGATTGGGCCTTGATGAAAGGCTCGTCCCATGCCACGCAAGTATCCAGCAGAGTTCCACCAACGGGCGATCTCGCTCGTTCGGTCCGGCCAGTCGGTCTCGAAGACGGCTTCTGATCTCGACATCACGGACACCTGCCTCTACAACTGGCTGAAGCAGGATCGGATCGATCGGGGCGAGATCCCCGGCACAACGACCGCCGAGTCCCGAGAGCTCCGCAAGGCCCGCCGGCGCATCCGCGAGCTCGAGGACGAGGTGGAGATTCTTCGGCGGACCAACACCATGCTCGGCGGTGAGGCTCGTCACCCAAAAGGATCCACCCGGTGATCGATGTCCTCGTCAGGGCCGGGTTCTCCGTCCAACGCTGCTGCCAGGTTCTCGGTGTCTCGAGTCAGGGCTACTTCGCCTATCGCAGACGTCCGCTCTCGTCGACGAAAATGCGGCGGGAGTGGTTGATGGCCCTGATTCGAGAGGTCCAGGCTGACTCCCGCGGCACCTATGGCGCACGGCGGGTCCACGCCGAGCTCATCCGAGCCCGGGGCATCCACGTGAGCCTGGGGCTGGTGACACTGCTCATGCACGATGCCGGGATTGCCGGGCTTCCCGGCCCCGCCAAGGTGAAGCGGATCAAGGGGACGCCGAGTGCCGACGGCCTCGTCCGGCGCAAGTTCGCCCGCTTGGCGCTCGACGAGCCCTGGGTCGCCGACATCACCGAGCACCGAACCAGAAGAGGGCAAGGTCTACTGCTGCGGCGTGATGGACACCTGCAGCCGCAGGATCGTCGGCTGGTCGATCGACTCGGTTCAAGACACCCAGCTCGTGGTCAACGCACTGGACAGGGCCATCAAGCAACGCCGCGCCAAGCGGGGCTCGATCGTCCACGCCGACCACGGCGTCAAGTCCACCTCGTGGGCCTTCACCGACAAGGTCCGACAGGCCGGGCTCATGCCCTCGTTCGGTTCGGTCGGCGACGTATTCGACAACGCGATGATGGAATCGTTCTGGTCGACGTTGCAGATCGAGCTGCTCGACCGGCAACGCTGGAAGACCCGCCTCGAGCTCTCGAACGCCATCTTCGAGTACATCGAGGTCTTCTACAATCGGCGGCGCCGGCACTCCCAGCTGGACTACGTCTCACCGATCGAGTTCGAACGCTCCTTGAACGACCAGCAGACCGCCTGATCTCAACAGAAACAAAGGCAACAAGACCTGGAGCAGGTCACGGTGTCAACTGAACCCGGAGCAGTCCCTGACATGGAGACAACAGTTAGCACGGCGCTAGGCACCGACTCGGGAGTACCCGGTTCAGAGGTCGGCTTCGACGAGGAATCATGCCAATCGGAGATTCCAAGTCGAGGTGAGCGTCGTCGCGTTCGTCAGCTCCGCCGGGTACGGCGCTGGGGACTGCTGGTCCTCGGGGCTCAGCTCGTTGTCCTCGTGCTCTGGAGTTTGCTGCAGGTCAACCGGTTCGTCGAGATGCCCGACTTCGGTGGCTTCTACCAAGCCTGGTACCTCATTGGTCACGGGGTGCTCAATCCTGGCCCTGGGTGGTGGAAGGCGCAGGCGATCTTCATCATGTGGCCGCTCGCACTATTCGCTGCGATCTGGCCTCACCCGATCACGCTGCTCGTGATCCAAGACCTCGCCATCGTCGGGGCGGAGGCCGTGGCGTTCTTCTGGTTGACGGACATCGTCCGCAAGCGGCCAGGAACGCCGTTCTTCGCACTGTCTGGCCTGGGCCTCTTGCTCCTCGTCGCCGACCCCTGGATCTACTGGTCGGCGTCCTGGGACTACCACAGCGAAGCGGTGGGAGCTTTCTTCGCGATCCTCGCGGCTCGCGAATTGTTCAGGGGCCGGGCGCGGGGCTGGCTGTGGAGCGGCCTAACGCTCCTCTCGGGTCTCATACCGGCGACCTACCTTGTCGGTATAGGAATCAGCCTCGCATTCCGACGGCGCTTCCTCTACTGCTTGATCCTCGTGGGTGCCGTGGCCATCTGGCTGCTGGTCATGTTGAAGCTGGGCGCCGGAGCTGGATTGCTCGGCTCGGCAAAGACCTCCATCCCGCAATCATCGAGCAATCCGCTCATCAGTGCTGTGCACTACGAGCTGGGGGCGTTCGGTCACCTTCTGAGTTACCGGCTGGACATCTTTGCCAATCTCGCCCCCGCGGGGCTGATTGGCTTCTTCACCGCGCCGGTCTTCGCGCTGGCAGCGGTCATGTTGACCGAAAGCGCAGCGGCCACCAGCTACAACTCCATCGTCCCGAGCTTCCAGAACCTTGGCGTGTACGTATTCCTTCCAGTCGGGACGGTACTCGCGCTCTGCTGGCTCTACCGGCGGTTCGGGCGCCGTCTTGGTGCCGTGCTCATGACACTCGTCGCCGTAAACGCCCTCGGCTGGGCAATCGTCTGGATCCCGCAGGCCAAGGCGCATTGGCTCCGCGTATCGGCGAGCGAAGCTGCTGTGCTCCGACGCGCGCAGACGATGATCGGCGCAGACGACGAAGTTGTCGCTTCACAGGGAGTCGTCGGCGACTTCGCCGGGAGGAGCCATTTCTTCTATTTGCAGGGACAGCCGCCGCTCGAAGTACCTATCGACAGTCCGACGACCTGGTTCATTGTGGCTCCCTACGCCGGCGTGGAGACGGAAACAGTGCCCCAGTCGATGGCCATCATCGACTACCTGGCGACCGTTCTCCGGGCCCGGCTGATCTTCCAGGACGACGGGATCTGGGTCTTCAGGTGGCATCTTCCGCCCGGCCAGAAGTCGGCAGTGGCGGCGATCCCGCGCGCACCGACCACATTTCCCGCGTGGCTGTATAGAACGGGAGCCGGAAGGCATGTGTTGTCCGGGCCCGTGCAAAGCTGGAGGCTTCAATCGGACGGGCCTGCTGGGCCGCTTCTCTACGGCGACTACTGGCTCGAAGGTGTCGGACGGTATCAGGCGAACGTGCGCTTCCAGAGCGCTGGGCCGACCGACGTCCAGGTGTGGGACGATTCGTCCGGCGCGCTCCTATCGAACACGCAGTACGCAGCGACCCATGGCATTGTCGACGCCAACACGGTGGTCTCGGTGACCAAGAACGACCCACTGACCCCGAACCCGCCCTATAAGGGCGTCTGGCCCTTCCGTACCGAGCCGAACCCGGGCTTCCACGGAGACGACCTCGAGATCACAGTCCTCGTCCCGGCTGGCGTGAATGCCTCCGTCTACTCGGTGTCCCTCTCCCGGGTTGCCCCATCGAGAGCGGACGTGTCTGATCGAGCGAAGCAAAGAGCTCGACCATCGGGCTGACCACCCTCGCCATTCCCATCTCCTCAGCGTGATCGGCATACCAGGCTGCTGTTGTCGTTCGAAAGTTCTTGTCTGCTGCGATGGCGCGCACGATCCCATCTGCGATTTCGGCGGCGGTCGGCTCGTAGACGAGGCCGCTTAAACTTTCGGTGATGCGCCCGGTCGCTACGTTCTCGGGGTTCGCCACCACCACAGATGGAGTGCCGCAAGCGGCAGCCTCCACGGCCATCAACCCATAACCCTCCCTCACGGAGGCGACGACCATGCATGAAGCTCCGGCAATCAGCTCGGCAAGCTCGTCGTCGCTCACCCTGCCGGGGAGGTCGCACACGTCGCCTGAGCCCGAGCTCTTCAAGTCGAGCGATGACGAGCGGCGGCTCTGGTCCCTGGCCCGCCAAGACGAGCCGTAGCGTCGGGAGCTGCCACCGGGCGATCTTCAGTGCGTCGGGCAGTATTCGAAGACCCTTGTCCTTGACGTGCCTACCGGCGGACAGCACGTACGGCTCACTCGAGACGCTCTGAACCGTAGGCACGGCTCGACGGTCAGACGGAATGAGGCCCGCGGGCACCGTCAACCTGTCCTTGTAGCCGTGGGCTCGTAGTCGCGTCGCAGTGTGATCCCAGAAGGCCTTCGCACGACCCGACAGTCGGATACACAGCTCATGGATCGCAAGACCGACCATACCGGCCAGCCGACAGAGATCAGTCTTTCTTGTCTTGTCGGATCATGTAGATCTCGACCACTTCCGCGGCCGCACGGTTCATGGACATCGAATCGGCACGCTGTCGGTACCAGTCGATCGTCGATTGGCGGAGACTGTCGCCAGCTGCCACCGCTGCGATGATTCCCTGCGCGAGTGCGGCTGATGTCGGGTCAACGACGAAGCCATTCACCCCCTGGACGATATGCTCAACAGCTGCATTTTCAGGATTCGCGGCAACGATCGAGGGTGTTCCAGCGGCCGCTGCCTCGACGACCATCAGGCCGTAACCTTCTCTCACAGAAGCAACGACAACGCAGCTGGACCCAGCAATGAGCTCGTCGAGCTCGTTGTCTGGTACCTTGCCGGGGAAGCGGACAGCCGCGGCAAGATCGAGCTCGGCGCAACGTTGCTGGAGAAGAGATCCCTCAGGTCCCTCACCCACCATTACAAGGCGCAGTGAAGGTAGTTCGCGTCGGGCCATTGCTATGGCCTCGGGCAGCAGGAGCACTCCCTTGTCCTTGATCATGCGGCCTGCGAACAGTGCTACCGGCTCTGCGTGAGAGCGAAGCAGTCGGGATGCAGTGTCGCGGCCATTCGCGGGGAGGAGCCCGGCAAGCACAGTGAGCTGGTTATCGAATCCGAAGGCTTGCAGCCGGGTCGCGGTGTGCTCCCAGAAGACAAACGCGTGGTCGGTAAGCCGGATGCATAGTGCCTGGATCGCGAATCCGAACCGTCCCGCGACCCGACCGACGTACCGGCGCCAGAACTCGAGAGGCCAGACTTCAAACCAGTCGACGTCCACTGGCTTGCGCGTCCCGAGAAGGGCAGCACGCGCGGCTAACAGTGAGAAGTAGGGAAAGTTAGCGACACGTACACGGTCGACCTCGGACCGATGCCGAACGAGCCACCAAAAGACGCCCCAACCGAAACGAAGTGGTGGCCCTATCTTTCGGGTGCCATCTGGTCGGTACAGGTCGGCTTCGGGCATCACCACGATGACACTCACGCCTTCGATCGCCGGTGGATCGCCCTCCCACTGGCGACGGGTGAGGTAGGTGACCCGAGCGCCTGTCTCGGCGAGGCGCTCGACGAGTGTCCGGTACCAGCGCTCTGCCCCGCCAATCGTCCAAGGGAACAGGCAGTCATAGACGATGCAGATCCGAAGTTCCTTGAGGACGCGGTTCTTGTCGTATGGCACTGGCGTCATTGTGGAAAGCGAACAGTCGACGACGTTAAGGGTGTTCCAATCGCGCGAGAGAAATGGCGGTCAACACCAGTGATGTCGAAGACGGCGTTGTCGTGCAATCTCAACCGTTTCGACGCAGACGGCACGGCATTTTTCGGTGATCTGATCCCATGGGTGGTGTCTTTCAGTGAGCATGCGCGCTGTGGCTCGCATGCGGAGTCTTCCTGGGTCATCGCGCAATAATCTCCGCCTCAGCGGGTCGAGACACATCACCAGCAGGGAGCAGTCCGGCACCGTGTATCTCTGCCTCTGTGCTAGCTGCCCTGTTCGTTCGGTGAGGATGACTGCAACTCCGTTGGCAATGGTTTAGCAGTCGTAAGGGTGAATCAGCTTTCTTGACGCGCAATGTGCTGGCGCGCAAGAGGCTCGCGCGCCAAGAGCGAGCACGCTGGTACCTGCACATCACGCCGACGAGCTCATCGTGGCTGAAACTCGTCGAAGGCTGGTTCTCCCAGCGAACCGAACGCTGGGCGAAAATGGGCACCTTCTCCTCGGTCGACGGTCTCCGAGAGGCGATCGAGCTCTGGCCGAGCACTGGAACGACAACCGGAAGCCCTTCATCTGGAAGAAGCTGGCCGAGGAGATCGTGCCCAGAGTGCAACACGGTAGAGCGGCTCGTGCTTCAATCAAATCCGTGACAGACCACTAGGCTGCACCTTGGAGAGCGGAAGATCGTGCGCCGCCGCGAAAGAATCAACCGTTAGCGAAATCAAGGAGCTGCGTCGAGTGGCTGGCCAGGCGCTGGCGTCCAATCGGGTGTTTGTTACGGTCGTGTTGCCCTGCCTCAACGAGGAGGCTTCCGTCGGGCGCTGCGTCCACGAGGCGGCGGTGGCGCTGGCGTCCGCAGGGTTGCCGAGCGAGGTGCTCGTCGTTGACAACAACTCGACCGATCGATCCGTCGAGGTCGCTCTTGCTCATGGCGCCCGAGTCATCAGCGAGTGCCGTCCGGGATATGGCAGCGCACTCCGCGCCGGGATCGAAGCCGCGTTGGGCGAAATAGTGGTGATGGCGGACGCCGACCTTACTTACGATCTCTCGAAGATCGCCCAGCTCGTAAGACCGGTAGCGGATGGCTCCGCCGACATCGTCCTCGGAGAGCGGCTCTCGGAGGCGCCGCGTTCGACGATGTCCTTCCTCCATCGCCGCGTCGGGACTCCGGCGCTCACGCTCCTCGTCAGGCGCGCCACCAATGGGCTCAGAGTGACCGACAGCCAGTCCGGCTACCGCGCGTTTCGCCGCGACGCGATCCTTGACCTTGGTATGACTTCGGTCGGCATGGAGTTCGCGTCCGAAATGCTTATCAGGGCAAACCGAGCTGGTCTTAGAGTCATCGAAACGAGCACCGGTTACCGCGAACGGATCGGCGAAGCAAAGCTCAATACGTTCTCCGATGGCTGGCGTCACCTCCGCCAGATTCTGCTACTTGCGCCCCACTTGATGCTCGTCACGCCAGGCGCTCTCCTCGTCGCATTCGGCCTTGCTTTTTTGGCCGTTGGCCTAATTCTGCCCTCAGGCCTGTCGGTCGGTTCGCTCCGCTGGCAACCGAGCTTTATCTCGGGCATTGCGCTTGTAGTCGGCGTTCAGGGGATCGTGGCCGGGTTCGTGCTGGCTGAACAGCGACGGAAAGTTTCTGGCCGATCGCCGTCGCACTCGCCCAAGCGGCCTTCGGTTCCTGCTATTTGCCTAGTGATCGGCGTCGTGATCGGCATCGCGGGGCTTGGAATTGATGTCGGTTTATTCGTCGTGTGGTTGCATTTGGATCATTCGTTCACGCGTGGAGTCGCGCTTGCCGCGATGGCGCAGTCGTTGGTCATCGACGGCGTATCTCTCGCGGGATTCGGCATGATCTACCCTATGTTGGCTCGAGATTCTTGGGACGCTGTAGGCACCGATCGCGAGAAGGATCGGGTGCCGATTAGTGCTCCGGAGCACGAGGAAACTCGCGCGAGAAATTAGTTTGAGTGAAGCTTCGACGAATTTGAGCGGCCTCCTAGGTGTACTTCCCACGGACGTTGTTGGACAAAGGCCTCTCACCGGGGGCTGACGGGTCGTAGCGTTCGGTCTGTAAACGCTGATCGAAAACCGGAGCACCTGCTGGCCGTTTCGCGTTGATGGAAGACCGGAGCACCTGACCATCCCTGGTGTTGCTTGACCCAGCCCTCAGGCTTCTGGCCTGGAGCTGGGGAAGAGATGGGAGGAAGGCGCACACCGACATGAAGATGTGGACAGATCCGACTTACCTGTGTGGGAGCCTCTGTCAATGGTCTCTTGTCTTCTCGTGCCTCCTGCCTGCCGGCGCGTCGAGACGCAGCCGGTGTCAACGTGGAGCGCCCGACGAACCAACGACCTTGACATCGGCGAGGATCGGCGCACGCTCGCCGGCGAAAGGATGAGCGTTCAGGTCATGTCGATCCCTTCATCGAGTTGCCCCATTCCCGCGCGCGGACGCTCAGACTTACCTTGGTGCACGGGGTTTGACCCCGGCGACTGATGGTTGATGGGGGGGTCTGGAGCAGGTCAGGATGTCAACCAGAGCTGCAGCAGACCCGGCCGGCATAGTACGTGCTTCGCCCTCGATCAGCTCGAACGAAAAGGCGCAGTACCCGTGCGTAAGCCGAGCTCAGTGAGCTGCATCAGGATTTTGTCGTAGCGCTGGCAGGTGAATACAAGTGACCAGCGCCGCCTTTATCGCAAATGTCCATCGATCAAGTTTAGAAGTGATCATTGGAAAATGATGACTCTGGTTGCAGGTGATGAAGACCTCCAACGGAATCAATACCCACGGAATTCGCTTGCCGATTGGGCCATGCCCGAGTTGCGCCGCGGCGTGTCGCAGATCGGCCGAAATTCCTTCTGCGTTGCGATAAAGCCCCGCATCACTTGCTGCACCTAGCGTGCCCATATTTAGGAGGAGGAGAACCCAGAGCCAGTCCCAGGCAATGCAAGTCGGAATCGGCAGACAAGCACGTGCAGTGTCAGTTCGACAGACTCCGTAAATCGCCGCATTCGAGTCCACAGACCGCAAGTAGGCTAACACTCTTGATTGCGGCTCGGGCTCATGAGCCGTCAAAATAGGGGCTGGCACAATGCCATGACCCGGATGTCGGTACTCCACCTCGGTGAGAATAGGCTTTAGCTCAATATCGTTACCCAAGTACCACCAATCCTGCCCCGCAACAATGGCATGATGTTCTTGCTCAAGTTTCTCGATGCAGCATCTGAGATAATTCGTTGTAATCCAGTCATCGTCAGCCAGCCACATGAAATAGAACCCCTCGGCATTCCGCAAGGCTGTCTCAAAATTGTGGACCGGCCCGGTGTTGAATGGCTGACGCATATACCGGACTTGGGGATGTTGAGTTGTCAAAGCGCGACAGACATCCTCGGTCTCATCGGTGGAAGCGTTGTCGACGACGAGGATCTCGATGGACCGGTAGTCCTGCGCAAGCGCAGAAGCCACGGCACGAGGGAGCAGCTTCGCTCGATTGAAGGTTGGAATCGCGATTGTTGCCAGTGGGGCGGCGTGCTCAGCCATTAGGCATGTCCACCCCTGCGACGTTAGCCTTGCGAAAGTTCATTACACAATGAAGATAGGGATCCTGAGTCACCGAGGCCATACACACTCGGCGACGCCTTCAACCTTTGTGAGGCAGAAAGTCTTGGGAATCACTTCGTTATCGGCGCGTCCTCCTTCGGCTGGTTGATCCGCGCGACCTTCGGCAGGGCCGGCGGCTCGGGCGCCTTGCAGACGAACCGTTCGGGGTGGGCTGCGTAGGCGGCGCCGAGCACCTCAATGCGTTGTTCGCGGATCTGGACCGCCCGGCCTAAGTGGACGTCGGCCGGGGTGTGGAACGCGATGCCCGAGTGACGGTGGTCCTCGTTGTACCAAGCGAAGAATCGGCCACAGTGGGCGTGGGCGTCTTCGAAGGAGCCGAAGCTCTTCGGGAAGTCGGGCCGGTACTTGAGGGTGCGAAAGTGGCTTTCGCTGTAAGGGTTGTCATTGCTTACGTGCGGCCGCCTGTGTGACTTCGTGATCCGAGATCGGCGAGCAGGTGGGCGATCGGTTTCGCGATCATCGGCGACCCGCGATCGGAGTGAATGGTGAGCTCCCCTCGGCCGATCCCCTGCTTCTCGATGGTCTCGGCCACCAGGGCCTCGGCGAGGCTGGCCCGTTCGGCCCGAGCCAGCATCTACCCCGGTACGTAGCGGCTGTAGATGTCGATCACGGTGTAGAGGTAGTAGTGGGTCCACTTCTCGGGGCCGTGGAGCTTGGTGATGTCTCAGGGGTAGACCTGGTTCGGCTTGGTCGCTACGAGTTCGGGCTTGACCTTCGCCGGATGGGTGGCGTGTCGCCGGCGGTCACCGACCTCGCCGTGCTCGCGGAGTATCCGGTACATGGTGGGGACCGAGGCGAGGTGGACGCCCTCGCCGAGGGGCTTGGCGCAGACGATCCTCAGAGCCTCGTCCGCGTGCTCTTCGGAGTTGAGGACCCGGCGGATCTCCTTGTGCTCCACTTCGGAGAGCGCCCGGGGCTGGGGGGTCCGCACTCGTTCCGGAGGTGGTGGCGCCGCGCTCACCCGGTACCGGCGGTAGTGACGGGCCTGGCTCTCGCCGACCGCGGTACAGGCCGCTCGGACCCCGACCGTCGGTGCCAGTTCACAGATGGCCTGGTCGATCACCTCGTCTCGCCCCGGTTGTTTGTTGTCCACGCTGTCGGTGGCGAACTGTTCCAACAGCGCCGAGAGTTTCCCCTGGATCTCGATGACCTTGCGCGCTTTGTCGAGTTCAGCCTCGAGACGCTCGGTACGTTTCCTCAGCCGGGCGATCTCGCGGTCCCGGGGGTCTGCGCTCTGACGACCGCTGGTCCGGGCGAGGGCCTCCTCGGCGCCCCCGGTCGCGTTGTCTGTGCCACTCGGTGAGCAGCGAGGAGTAGAGCCCCTCGCGCCGGAGCAATGCTCCTTCGTCTGCCTTACCCAAGGTGTCGTATTCAGCGAGGATCCTCGCCTTATGGGCGGCCGGGAATCGGCGCGGGCCGCGCGCTCGCTCAGGGACCTCGGGGTCCAGGTCGGTGCTCTCTTCCACCGCACCAGCATGCAGGCGCATCTCGTCGAGGTGGTGATTGATTGTGATGGTCATCTCGGGGGGCTCTCTTCCCCGCCCTCTCAGCTCAATGAATCAGCGGCGTGATCTTCCTCATTGGAGGTTGACACAGAGGGCGGTGCTCAATCTCCGGTCAGTCCGTCACGAAGACTCCACCATAGATCGGGCGCTATTTCAGATTCGTCATCTGTCGTAGACAGATGACGAATCGCCATCAGGCAACCGTTCGCGTCCGGGTCGGATCCTCGTGCCCAGGTCGATGCGAGGCCGGAAGCCGACTCCTTATGTAGCCATCGCTTCACTACCAAGCGGGTTAAGGCATTAGCTGAATGAGCAACCCGCGCCGGATCAGACTTCCGCGGCCGGTCGCGTGCCTGACGACCTCAAGCAGCTTCGTACGGCGATATTCCCATCACTGAGCTGGCGTTGACGGCGTCCCACAACCGAACTGTCGACCAGCTCCGCCAGTCCTCGCCCGATGCCATCGATTTGATTGAAGTCGCGCGCTTTGGGCAACGCATGCAACCCCACCCGATCCCGATGCTCTCCTGATGGGTGGCGCGACCACCACTCCCTTGTACTTGCGTGCTCGGGTGGAAGGAAGGAGTTCGCTAGAGGCGACGTACTTGATCCACGAGCGCGGCTTCTCCCCGAGCGATGCAACGATGCCCGAGTCCGTTGGAGGGTCGCTGGGCTCTAGTATCCGTAGCCATCGCATGCTCTCCTCACGTATCGGCCGAATCTGGCGGAGATCCCGCTGTCGACGAGGTCCCGTGGTCGGGTGGAACCGCGGCACCAGCGGTCCGCGCTCGATCAGAGAGCTCCGCTGCCACCGGCGCGGAGGATCGTACAGACCTACTCTCCAGCACTGCCGCCGGACGGGCCGCTGTGCGCGGTGGAGCGCTGCGCGTCGGTGGCTACGCGATCGGAGCACTCGTCAGCGCCGTAGGGGCTGCTCTCCTACTCCGGCATCTCGGAGTCGTCGACACTGGGCGCTACGTGACCACGATGTCACTTGTCGCAATCGTCGGAGCGCTCTCTGACTTAGGGATCACTGCAATCGGAGTGCGCGAAATTGCGATTCGGCCGCCTGAGGAACGCTGGCCGCTCGCGCGCGATCTTCTGGGCCTGAGGATCACCCTCACGCTCGTCGGAGGGGTCGCTGTGATTGCCATCGCTTGGGTGGCCTACTCGAGAGTGCTCGCAGCCGGGGTAGCGCTCGCCATCGTTGGCCTGCTCTTGCAGGCCACGCAAGATAACTTCGCGATTTCGCTCGTTGTCGGGTTGCGACTCGGATGGGTCGCCGCGCTCGACCTCATGCGTCAGCTACTAACCACCCTCTCCATCGCGCTGCTCGTCCTCCTCGGATCGCGGCTCCTGCCCTTCCTCGGAATGTCAATCCCTGTCGGGATAGTCGTGCTCGCGGTCGCCATTCTGCTGGTCCGCGGCGCGCGTACGCTGACCCCCACCTTCAGCTGGCGACGCTGGCGCAAGTTTATGTCGGCCATCCTGCCGTACTCGGTAGCAGTTGCTGCTTCAGCCCTCTATTTCAGAGCATCGATTCTGCTCGTCTCAGCGCTATCGAGCGGGACTCAGCTCGGGTACTTCAGCGCATCCTTTCGTGTGATCGAGGGGCTCACTGTCCTACCCGGACTGATCGTCGGCTCCGCCTTTCCGATTTTCGCGCGAGCTGCGCGTGATGACCATGAGCGTCTCGGCTACGGACTCGAACGGGTCTTCGAAGTGTCCGTCATAGTCGGCTCCTGGTTGGCGATCTCGATCGCGGTCGGCGCGCCGCTCGCCATCAGGATCATCGGTGGCGCGGCTTTTAAACCGGCCGCCACCGTGCTTGCGATCCAGGGTATCGGCCTCGGGGCGATGTTCGTGAATTGCGTGTGGGGTTATGGGTTGCTTAGCTTGGGCCTTTACCGTCAGATCATGTTGACCAACACTTCAGCATTGGCGTTGGACATCGTGCTCGTGGCTCCGCTTGTCCTCGTAGATGGTGCCCGCGGCGCTGCCATCGGGACCGCTGCGGCCGAGGTCGTTGTCGGGATCGTCATGGCTATGGCCCTACTCCGCGGAAGGCCCCAGTTGCGTCCGTCACTGCGCGTCCTGCCTCGTGCAGCGCTTGCTGCCACCCTCGGGCTTATTCCCCTGGCATTACCTGTCCCCTCCATTGCCCGCATACTGATATCGACTGCCTTGTTTGCCGCTGTCTTGCTCGCCACTCGAGCCTTCCGCGCCGAGCTCATCGACTTGCTTCCGAAAGGACGCCTAGGAACGTGGCTGGGATACGGAGGGGGCGACCCGTGATTGGTGTCGTTTACCTCGTAGGGAGTCGGGTCGGTCCTCTGCCGGTGAGGGAGTTCCTGGCGTCCTACCGGAGACACCCTCCCGGTGTCGAGCACGAGCTCGTGGTGCTGTTCAATGCCGTCGACAATCATCAACACCAGGCACTAGAGTCCGAGTTAAGAGGCATTGAGCACAGGCGCATGGTGCGTACCACGTCTGTGCCGGATCTTGCCGCCTATGCTTGGGCTGCCGAGCGCCTGCAGTACGAGCGCATTTGCTTTTTCAACTCTTACAGCGTGATCCTCGCCCCGCAGTGGCTTGCCAAGCTGGACCATGCTCTAGATCAACCCCGTGCTGGTCTCGTCGGCGCCACCGGCTCCTGGGCGAGCCACCGTTCCGGAGTGATGAGCTCCCTCTTCCTGCGGAACCCGCACCACGGCTTGTTGCCAAAGTGGATAATCCAGCGTGGGCAGTTACAAGAAATTCAGAGCGAGCTTGACTTCGAACGCAAGGGCAGGGGATCCTGGCCAGGCCGCGAGCTGCTCACCGTTCCAAATAGGGGACTAATGTTGGCCCGTTCGCTGGTGGCCGCCATCAAAGAGGCCCCCACAATAGCGGAAATCATATTGCGCTTCGAAAGCTTCCCGAACCCACACCTACGCACCAACGCGTTCATGGTCGATCGTGCAACGTTCAACAACCTACAAACTGGCATAGTCAAAAGAAAGATGGATGCGTATTTGTTAGAAAGCGGGCGGGTCAGTTTCACGCGACAGGTGCTGAATTCCGGCTTACGCACGCTCGTCGTCGCCAGCGACGGCTCTTTCTACGACCAGGACAAGTGGCCCCTCAGTAATACCTTCTTTCAAGGCGACCAGGAGATGTTGCTCATCGCCGACAATCAAACGCGCATTTATCAAAATGGCGGCCTCGACCGACGACGACTACTCTCGACACGTTCATGGGGGTCACAGGCGAATCCCCGATTGGCCTCAGGGACTGGGGCAAGTTGGTAGTGTCGCGGAAACGGGGCGAGCCCAGTTCTTGGCACAGATGTCCACGATAAGACCATCGTGGTCGGCGTCCCTTGCACAATCATCGGCCGGAGAGACGCGTGGCACGCTCATTGCGCCCACCCTCCAGAGCGCCCTTATCACATCCGCGCAGTGCCCGGATTGCCGCACTTGCACCATGGCTGCACCATTCTTGCCCCTGATGCCCCATAGGCGTGAGCGGTTATCATGAGCCTAGGGAGCCGGCTGGCCCCACTTGCCAAGGTTCCGGAGGCGCAGGGCCACGATGACCTACGGAGGTAGGTTCGATTGACGATTCGCACGGCGGAGGAGTTTGTGCTGTCGCGCCTTAACACTCTGGCAAGGCTCTTGCGATCGAACAGCCACAAAGGGCCTTCGCGTAGCGTCATCGCCACGGCGGAATTGCCTCCTACTTGGACGAGCGCACATCCCGGCTTCTTTCGCCCGAAATTCTCCGAACCGTTCCTGACCCCGCCCGAGGATCGGCTGGTAAAGGCGTTTTCCGACCTCTACTACAGCAAGTTGGATCAGGGTCGCGGTCTCCACACCATCGTGTTGTCATGGCTCGGGTACGAAATGCTGAAGTGTCCGCTTGATCTCTGGATCTATCAAGAGCTCATCGTCCGCGAGCGGCCGGACCTAATCATCGAAGTTGGCACCTACAAAGGCGGCAGCGCGCTCTTTCTCGCAACAATGTGCGACCTGTTAGGTTTCGGCGAAATCTTGACCATCGATATCGATGCCACTCACGAGACCTATCGCCCACGTCATCCGCGCATCACCTACCTGACCGGATCGAGCATTTCGCCCGATATCATCGCCAAGGTCGCGGAGGCTACTCAGGGGAAGCGATCGGCTCTTGTCATCCTTGACGGCGACCACAGCTGCGACCATGTGCTCGCCGAGCTGCGGCTCTATCAGCGCTTCGTTCGGCGGGGCGGCTACCTCATCGTGGAGGACACCAATATCAATGGACATCCCACATATCCTGAATTCGGCCCAGGCCCCTGGGAGGCGGTCGATCGGTTTCTGGCCGAGACGGATGAATTCGTGGCCGACCGAAGCTGCGAGCGATTCATGCTTACGATGAATCCGCGCGGCTACCTCCGGCGTCGTGGATGGCCCTCGCCCTTGCGGGAGACAGTGAGACGCGCTCGACACGCTGTCCAGGCCTGAAGAGGCTCCGAGCCACAATGCGCCGCGCGAACCCCATGTTCTCGATTCTCCTGCCGAGCCGCAACCGCTTGGAGTTGCTTCGGCACGCGATTGCATCAGTGATCGCACAAGGGGACCAGGATATCGAAATCATTGTGGCGGACAATGCGTCGTCAGACGATTATGCTAGCTATCTCAGCCAGTTATCAAGAGTCACGATCGTATATGAGCGATGCGATACGCCGATCTCGGTCACCGCGAACTGGAACCGCGCGCTAGGCCTCGCCGACGGCGAGTATGTGATCATGCTGGGAGATGACGATGCATTGACTCCGAATCTACTCAGAGATCTGCGGGCGATCATCGAGCGGTTCGATCGTCCGGAGGTCGTCTACATGATGGCCTATCACTACGCATATCCGGGGGTGTTTCCGCATGCGCCGGCCGGCTATTTCCGCTCGGTTAACAACAGCCCGCTCTTCGACATGGCAAAAGGACCCTTTTTGCTCGAGCCCGAGGTTGGGCGGCGCCTAGCGCGAAAGGCGTTCCGTTTTCGCCATGACATCAGCTTCAACGCTCAGCATTACGTCTGGCGGCGCGACTTCATGTCGAAGAACGCCCGCGAGACCGGTTTCTTCCAATCGCCCTATCCGGACTACTACGCGAGTTTCGTGACCTTCTTTGCCGCCGAACGGATGGTCGTCCTGCCCTCGCCGCGAGTGATCATCGGGATATCGCGCAGCTCCTTCGGCTTCTACTACGCCAACAACCGCGAACAGGAGGGTGCCCGCGAGTTTTTCACAGAGGCGATCTCCGAGCAGGCCCTGTCCGAGGGCGATGATGCCATCGAGCAGGCGCTGCGCTGTCCGGGTTCGCCGCATTACCGCAACTGGCTGATCGCAGTGCTCTGCGCCACACAGTCGTTACCGCGCTCTCTCGGCCTACGGGTCGATCATCGCCGCTATCGCCGCATTCAGTCGCTGGAGCTGGCATTTCAGGCGGGCTTCGACAAGACGATGAGCCGCTCCGTCTTCTGGCAACAGGTGGGCACGATGGACCCGCGCGACCGGCGATTTGCAAGGCTCATGTTCTGGTTGTTGGTGGTCGTGGAGCGAATGTCGGTGATACCGCGTCACTTGGTGAAGTCGATGGTGAACTCTCTATCCAGGATCTACCATTTCCCAAGCACAATCACATATGACATCGGCCCACATGAGACGATTCTGGATGCCTATCGTTGGCTCGAGACCAAAGCCGGTGCGGTGACCGTCTCGACGAGCGGAGAATAGGCAAGGCGAAGCCCGCGCTGGAACGCCAGAGCCGCGACTGCTCGCGGCCAGTTCTACCGCCTCTTCGCCCGGCGATACCGTCACCGACCTGCTCAACTGTCAACCGAGTTGCACTGCCCAGCAACAAGTAACGCCTGCAACTGATCACGTCCACACGGACAAAGGTCGAGAAGTGTGTCGCCAACGCAGTGACCATCAGGCGAGGGAAAGCGAGCTCCACACTGGCAAACAGTTCGCCCAAGTGCGGTTGAAGAAGCCTTCGGTTATGACACTCCTGATGATCGATCAGAACTTGGTCAAGCGTTGGCGAACAATCGAGGTCAGGTTCAGCTGCCACCGCCCGCGCGCTCCCGCCACCAGCTCACCGTCTGCGCGATCCCCGTGGCCAGATCGATGCGCGGTTGGAAGCCAACCTCTTCTCGTAGCCGTCGTACATCGCCCACCAAGCTGGGCGGCTCACCAGCAGGGGTAGGCAGCGCTCCGCGCCGGATCAGATCTCCTCGGCCGGTCGCTTGCGCAATGACCTCGAGCAGTTCCTGCAGAGCGATCCCCTTCCCGGAGGCGATGTTGACCGGTCCCACCACCGAACTGTCGAGCAACGCCGCCAGTGCCCGCCCGACGTCCTCGATGTGCAGGAAGTCTCGCACTTGGGCACCCTCGGTGGTCGGCGCCGGCTCGTCAGTGATCAGGGCGCGGACGACCGAGGGAACCAGGCGGCCGGGCGCCTCGCCAGGCCCGTAAATGAAGAACAAGCGAGCCCACGCCAGCTCGACGTCCTCTTGGCGGGCGAACGCAGTGGCTACACGCCGCAAGCCGTCCTTAGCGGCGCCGTATACGGTCGCAGGTGCCAGAGGTGAGGCTTCTTCGGTCAGCGGCCCACCCACTGTCCAGTCGTACTCGGCGCAGGTGCCGGTTATCACTACGCGCCGGCCGCCGGATGCCGCAAACGCGCGAAGGAGGTGCAGGCTGGCTGCCACCCAGTCCAGGTTCTCCGGTGCCGACCAGAAGCGGCCGTGCTCCACGTACCAGGCCAGGTGTACGAGCCTCTCGGGCACGAGCTCGCGCATCAGGGCCTCGACAGGACCGGGCTCAAGCAGGTTGATCCGATGCCAGAAAGTGTTAGCCAAAGGCGTGGCGGGCTGGTCCGGCCAGTAGGTGGCGTGCACTTCGACATCCGCTTCGGCGAAAGCGGTGAGGAGAGCCTGTCCCACGAAGCCGCTGCCGCCCGTGACGAGGACTGGGCCGTGTGCCATGCTCAGGCCGCGAAGTCGGGGAATCCGCGGTCGCGCGCGGAGATTGTGCGCTCGGCGCTCGGCGCGGGCCAGCGGATGTCGAAGGCCGGATCGTCCCAGCGCACGCCGCGGGCCGCTTCGGGGACGTACTCGTGACCCATCTGGTACAGGACTTCACAGCCGTCGACGAGAGTCTGGAAGCCGTGGGCCACGCCCCGCGGCAGGTAGAGCATCTTGCCGTTCTCGGCGCTCAGCTCCACCCCGTACCAGGCGCAGTACATGGGGCTCTGCGGTCGAAGGTCGACCCCCACGTCGAAGATCGCTCCTCGCACGCAACGCACAAGCTTGGTCTCATCGTGAGGTTCTGCTTGGTAGTGGAGGCCCCGCAGAGTGTCGCGCCGCTCGTTGAACGAGGCGTTGCACTGCACGACCGTGGATTCCAGACCGCGCGCGCGGAACTCGTCAGCGTCGAAGGTACGAGAGAACCAGCCGCGCTCGTCACCGAGTCGTTCGAGCTCGACGAGCCATGCCCCGGCCAGCGGCGTCTCGCTGAACAGCACGATGTGGCGACTCAGGCGTGCAGCGCCAGCTCCGGAGTGCGGGCGGCGAACTGTCCGCCCCACTCGCGGATGAAGCTCAGCTGCTTGATGATCTCGTCTTTGAGGTTCCAAGGGAGGATCAGCACAACGTCAGGGCGGTCCTCGCGGATGGCCTCCGGAGACCGGATCGGGATATGGCTGCCGGGGAGGAGGTGGCCCTGCTTGTGGGGATTGAGATCGCAGGTGTATTCGAGGAAGTCGCTCCGCACGCCGCAGTAGTTGAGCATCGTGTTGCCCTTGGCGGGCGCGCCGTAGCCGACCACACGCTTGCCGTCCTCCTTGAGGCCGATCAGGAACCGGAGGATCTGGCGCTTGTCCGCCATCACGCGGGCACCATAGTTCGTATAGGTGTCAAGCCGTTCGTAGCCTGCTGCGCGTTCGCGCTCGCGCATTTCCTCGACGCGATCGGTATCGCTCTTGCTGGCATCGTCCTCATGGCAGCCGTAGATGCGCAGCGACCCGCCGTGAGTGGGCAGCTCCTCGACGTCGAACAGACGCAGGCCTTGCGCGGCGAACACGCTTCCGACGGTGAGGAAGGAGAAGTAGGAGAAGTGCTCGTGGTAGATCGTGTCCCACTGGTTGTCCGTGATGAGCCGCATCAGATGCGGGAACTCCATGGTGATGACGCCACGCGGCTTGAGGAGGACCTTCAGCCCGGCCACGAAGTCGTTGAGATCGGGTACATGGGCGAGCACGTTGTTCCCGAGAAGCAGGTCAGCTGGCGATTCTTCGACCAGCGTTGCCGCAAACTCGCGACTGAAGAACTCGACCAGAGTAGGAATGTCTCTCTCCAGCGCCACCTTGGCTACATTGGCCGCCGGCTCGATGCCCAGTACGGGGATCTTGTGCTCGTGGAAGTACTGCAGCAAGTAGCCGTCGTTGGAGGCGATCTCCACCACCCGACTGTCTTGGTCGAGTCCCAGGCGGTTGATCATCGTCTCCGCATACTGCCGGCAGTGCTCGAGCCAGCTGGTCGAGTAGGACGAGAAGTAGGCGTAGTCCGAGAAGATCCGGTCGGGGGTCTCGAACTCCTCCAGCTGCACGAGAAAGCAGTTTTCGCAAACCAGTGCGCGTAGCGGGTAGAAGGGCTCCATCGCGTTCGCGCGCTCGGGCGGCAGGTAGGAGTTAGCTAGGGGTGACATGCCCAGATCCGCGAATACGGCTTCCAGTGGAGTTCCGCAGAACCTGCAGGGTGTGGCGGTCATGTCGACGTCAAAGAGTATTGAAACGCCCGAATCTGGTCCACAGTTGCGGCGCGCATATCCTCGCCCATGCTCAGCGAGCGATACCAACCGATCGTCGAGTCCAGGCCCTCTGTCAGGTTCCATCGGGGTCGCCAGCCCAGGCGCTCTCTGGCGCGCGAGGAGTCCAGCTTGAGGTACGACGCCTCGTGTGGATGGGCACCGGCGTCCTGGACCCAATCCAGCTTGTCAGGCCAGAGCTCTGTTAACCGCTCGACAATTGCGCGAACCGGCCAAGCATCGTCGTCGGAGGGCCCAAAGTTCCAGCCTCCGGCAAACTTCTGGGAGTGCCAAAGTGCCTGTGCCAATACCAGGTAGCCACTCAGGGGGTTGAGAACGTGCTGCCAGGGACGGACGGCATCCGGATTGCGTATGCGAACCGGCTCGCCAGCGAGCGCGGCGCGCATGATGTCTGGCAGCAAACGGTCCACGGCCCAGTCGCCTCCGCCGATGACGTTTCCGGCGCGGACAGAGGCCAGCCGTGTGTCCTCGGGATCGGAGAAGAACGACCTGCGAAAGGCGTCGGTCACTAGTTCGGAGCAGCCCTTGGAGCTCGAGTACGGGTCATGGCCGCCCATCGGCTCGCACTCGCGGTAGCCCCACTCCCATTCACGGTTGTCGTAGCACTTGTCCGAGGTCACATTGATCATTACACGCACCCCGCTAGCGCGTCGCACCGCTTCGAGCACGTTGACAGTGCCCATCACGTTGGTCTCGTACGTCTCGCGGGGCTCCTCGAAGGAGCGGCGCACCAGCGACTGAGCCGCCATGTGGATCACGATCTCGGGGTGAGCGGCGGCAAGCGCAGACGACAACGACTCGAAATCCCGAATATCGACGCGCAGGTCGTGGATGCCCTCGCCAACGCGCGCGGCTTCGTACAACGACGGAGTCGTAGGCACCCCGTCGGACAGGCCGGTGACGACGGCGCCCAGCTTGCCGAGCCATAAGCTCAGCCAGGAGCCCTTGAAGCCGGTATGGCCGGTGATGAGCACTCGCCGCCCGCTCCAGAAGCCCTCGTCGAACCGGCTCGAGAGAGCCTCACCGGCGACCGGCGAGCTCACGTCCAAGTCTTCCAAGGGGCACCGCCACTTTTCCACAGGTCCTCGAGGCGGAGTTGATCGCGCAGGGTGTCCATCGCTTGCCAGAAGCCGCCGTGGCGGTAGCAGGCCAATTGACCATCGCGAGCCAGGCGGTGGACCGGCTCGTTCTCCCAGACTGTCGTGTCGTCGGTCAGGTACCGCTTGACCTGGGGGGACAGGACGAAGAAGCCACCGTTGACCCAGTTGCCGTCGCCGGGGGGCTTCTCGCGGAAGTCGAGGACCCGTTCGCCGTCGATCTGCAGCGCTCCGAAACGGCCAGGCGGTTGCACCGCGGTGATTGTCGCCAGCTTCCCCTGATTGTGATGGAAGGCGACCAGCGCCGTGATGTCTATGTCGGCCAAGCCGTCGCCGTAGGTGAAGCAGAAGTCCTCGTCGCCGAGGTAGCCGAGCACCCGCAGCAGGCGACCGCCGGTCATGGTCTGATCTCCTGTCTCGACCAGCGTCACCTTCCACGGCTCGGTGGTCGAGTGGTGCACCTCCATCGTCCCGCGGGCCACATCGAACGAAACGTCGCACGTATGCAGGTAGTAGTTGGCGAAGTACTCCTTGATCATGTAGCCCTTGTAGCCGAGACAGATCACGAACTCGTCGATCCCGTGCGACGAGAAGACCTTCATGATGTGCCACAAGATCGGCTTGTCACCGATTTCGACGAGTGGCTTAGGCCGGACCGCGGTCTGCTCGCTGAGGCGCGAACCTAGGCCGCCCGCAAGAATCACTGCCTTCACCGGGAGAGAGCTTATAGGCTCAGCCAACAGGCGAAAAGCCTGGTAGTGGGTCAGTTTGATTCTGCGGCCCCGTTTTCGGTTTCCTCACGCTGAGCCCGGCCTGCTTCGCGCTGACGCTTGCGTCCCTTGAACCCGAGGACATGACCGGGGGCTGCCGGGCCTCCCGCCTTCATAGCGGCGATGTTTTCAGCCCTCGCTCGTCGCTCTGCTGTTGCTGCGCGGTCGTCCTTCTTGGCTTGGAGCGCTGCTGCTCCTTTTTCAGCGAGTTCCTGATACGTTTCCGCCGCCCGTATTCTGGCCCGACTTCATCGCGCACCCGCTGAAGTCGGGTCGGACCCTTTGGAACATGGGATTGACGGGTGCGATGTCGGAGGGGGTGGCTCGGACAGTTCGAGGGAGGTGGCAGAAATAGGGTTTCTCACCTTCGGATTTCGTCGTCGAGGTCGGGGGTTCAGGGAGTGTTCGGAACTTATCGCGTAGCCGGTGAGGACCACTTGACTTCGACCGGGCCCGAGTAGCCGTAGTTGTACGATTTCTTCGGGTGGATCCAGCTCAGTAGATAAACAGGCGGGCTATGCGTTCCCTCAGGCGCGAGGTCAAGCACACGGAAGGTCGCCGAGCCGTTGGAGTTTGTTCGCGCGAATACAGCGTGTTTCGTGTTCGGAAAGCCGTTGATGGAAGCCTCGGCGTGCTGCGGACCGCTTTGCGACAGAACCACTGCCCACATGGCCACGCGGATTCCCGATGCACGAACAGGCACGCCAGACGCGTTCTCGATCTGGGCGTGGAAGACGATCGACCGTCCGACGGGAACAGGACTATTCACCACATTCGGCGTCAGAACGACGTGGAAGTTCCGCGCCAGGTAAACGGGGCTCGTTGAGAGGGCGTCTGGCGCCGCCGAGACGGCGGAGATGACGAATGGAGTATCGAGGGGCGGGTTCGTTTGGAGGTTCGGCGAACTGAGGATGTAAAGCGCGGAGTGACCGCCTCGCAGGGTGGCGGGACCGGAATCGATTGTCCAGTATGAACTCAACTGACCTCCAGAATCGTCCGCGAAATGCGGCCGAACAGGGTGTCCCGTCAGATTGGTCGCTCGAACGACAGCCTCCCAGATGTCCTGGCGCTGGACCTCGACACTTATGGATTCGACCCGCAACACCAGCGGAGCCGATGCGGAAAGGGCCAGTCCGACGAAGGCGAGCGTGGGAGCGAAGACGGCGGCCGTCAGTCCGATCCGGAGGCTGGTCAGCCTTGACAATGACCACGCGATCGGAACTGGACGCGGGGCCGGTCCCGGCACGACGACCGCGGCGAGCCAAAGCGGAGCGACCTCAAGCCAGTACCCGTCCAACGGACGCGTGCTCACGAAGAACATCAGTCCCGCGAGGACGATCCCAGCCCGCCAGAGTCCCCGGAACCAAACGACGTAGACGACGAGGAGGCCCGCGAGCAGAGCGAGCGCGGCGTCCGAGTACCAGCCGAGATTCCCGCCCCCGAGGTGGAGAAGAACCGTCAAGTCGACAAGACCCTCGCCGTAGGGGATGGAGTGCTGCGTGAACGGGGCGATCACGTCTCGCCACCAGGCGTCCGCGCTCCAAATGATGAAGGGCAGGTTCACAATCCCGAATGCGGCCAAGACGGCGAGAGCGAAGCGCCGCGCGACGCGCGCCGAGCCGGCGTTGCCGAGCCTGCGGGATCCGGCGCGCCAGATTCCGAGTACGAGAAACAAGGCCATGAGCCAGACGATCTGCTCGACTGCGCATGCAAGTCCGAGACAGACAGCTCGGGTCAGGTCACCTCGGGACAGTCGACCCGTACGACCGATCTCGGTCCAGTTCCAAATTGCTATCAGGGCGAACGGCAGAAGCATCGGGTAGAAGGATCCGGCCATCTCGAAGCCGAAGAGCAGCGGGATCTCGAAGACGGTGATCACCGCGAGCGCTCGGAGTCCCCGCGGCAACATCGAGTACAAGACGAAGCCGGCGACGCATTGGAAGAAGACCGCCGCGACCGTGACGGACTCGACTCCATTTGTCAGCCAGTAGAAGGGCACATTGAGGAGCAACGGGAGCGATGGGTAGTCGTAGGCGCTGGAAATCGTTCCGTTCGTTAGCGCCGTGGGTGTTGGTGAGGCTCCGTATAGCTGGAGGCCCGGCGCCATCGAGTGGGTGAAGGGGTTGACGCCGCGGAGAAGCAGTCGCGTGCCGTACTGGACGAAGGCACCGTCGTCTTCGCCAAATCCGTGCCGGGCGAGAAGGATTCCGGTTGCTTCGGTTGCCGTGAGTGCGATGGCGACTACGAGTACCGCCAGCATCACCCAGTCCAGGGCACGCTTGGAACGGACCGTGCAGGCAGCAGTGGTGAGTCCGAGCGCAAACAGGAAGCCCAAGGGCGAGATTTGGGCTCTCCAGGGCGAACTCACCTCGACTCCGAAGTTGACCTGTGCGAGAACGAGCAAGCCCAGGGCGGCGACGACGCAGAGCGCTCGTTGGACCGTTTCTGGCGAACCGATCGCGTCGTCTTTCAGGTGGCGTGGTAACCGACCGTGCTCTGCAAAGTCGCGACCTTCGTCGTCGGTTTCGCTGCCGCGCGTCGCGGCGAATCCGGATCCTTCTCCAGTAGCCATCTTTCAAGACTCTCCGTCAGGACGACCCGTTCGCGGCGCGCTCCTCGTGGATGTCATCTTCTGCAGGATCACCGAACGAACCGTTCGGGATCGACCGGCTGGGGCAGATGCGAGGATCTCGCTTCACTGATACCGATCGCCGAGAGTAGTGCAAACAGCAACATGGGGCCGCTTGGCGGGTGGCCCCCACGCCAGGCTGTGGAAGACATGGCGCTCGTCGTCGTTGCGCACCGAGGTGTGTGAAGTTCGATCGTGTGAGCCAAATGGCGAACCGAACGTTGGGGGGGGGTCGACCTCGCGAGAGTCGGGAACGTGCGACGCGATGGCGTGGCCGGCCGAAGCGAGACCACAGTGGTGTCTCGACGTGTCGAAACGTTGAGCTTGAGCTCTCGGAGGGGTTTTGATGGCGGCTCGCCCGCCGACCTCGCCGGAAGGCGCGCGACCCGCGCCCCCGGTGAGGCACCGACGTCACTTGCCGGTCTTGAGTGTCTTCTCCAACTTGGCACCAAGGTCGGCGTCGACCTGCCGCCAGTAGGCGAGCACCCTGGGGATCATCGGCTCGGACACGCCGCTCTTCACGTGCCCCGCGATGTTGCCGACGAGGTGCTCACGGTCGGTCGGCGAAAGGACGGCGCGATAGAGCGCTCCCGCTTGACCAAAGTCGTCGTCCTCCTTGTGGAGGTCATAGGCCGCGCGGATGATCTCGCCAGAGACGGTCCAACCTGCGGGGTCGCCAAAAAGTGCGGGGTCCGCCGCCGGTCCCCCAAC
>Ga0187849_1001455_pt1 | contig 25340 bp, 20 predicted proteins | sample June2016WEW_4_10_2_FD_132412 | JGI IMG/M metagenome (GOLD analysis project Ga0187849, IMG submission 132412) | Peatland microbial communities from SPRUCE experiment site at the Marcell Experimental Forest, Minnesota, USA - June2016WEW_4_100 | ecosystem: Environmental > Terrestrial > Soil >...
ATTTGGGGAGCGCCATCACCGCGACCAACGCCGTCATGTCCGCTGCCGATTCCATCGGGCCGGACCCGCAGCGGTTCTATCGTTTGCTGGTGCCGTAACCTGGAAGGAAACTTTAACTGGGAAACCGGGTTGAACAACGAAGCCGCGAAGACGCCAGGATTTTTAACCACGGATTAACCCAACGCGGCCTTTGGCCGCAACCACAGATTTTGGACTGCGGCGGGAATCCCGCAGAGCGGGAGCCGCGCCGCTTTTGGAAGCAACCGGCAGCACGGAAAGCGGTGTCGCCGCTGTCCACCCTCCGCAGTGTGCTACGGAGGACGGGCGCTCTGCCACCGCAGTCCAAATCTTTGTCGTCCGTGCGCGAAGTTGCAGGATTGTATTACGGATGAACACAGATTTAAACGAAAGGAATTTTTTTAACCCCAGAGAACAGGTATGTGGATAGACAAGTTTTTTTTCATTAAAAGTATTTTTTGCTTCTTCGACGTTTGTAGTGGGTATCAGCCATAGTATGGGATTCCCGGCTCACGCGCCAAGCCTCGCCCAGCGCCAATATCTGATGAAACACTTTTTCTGGTATCATAAGCCCCACCAGAAAACCCCATTTCACCCGTCTTACCCATTAAAAACGTCGAGGAACTGAAAAAGCTTCCCCCTCACCAAATAGCTGGCACTCGTTGCGCTGGCAATCTTCACACTTCAATCCGGAACCGTCTTCGTCCAAGGCGCGGCGTTCAACTGGCAAATTGAATGATGGCACCAATCTGGCTGCTTCGGCAGGTTGGACCACGAGCAGTTATTCCATCTCCGCCGCCAACGGTACGAACCGCACCACCATCACGCCGGCCCCGGGTAATTTGTTTTTCCGCTTGTCCAACCCCCAAAACACTGGAAGCAACGTGTCTGTCACCTGAAGCCTGACGTGCTTGGTCAGACGGATACAATAAAATTACAGAAAAAAGGCGCCGCCGACTACTTGCTTCCTGCATTGGACTGTGTTAACACCTGCAGTGTGTGTGCAGTGGATAGCTTCAATATTATCGGCTGATTTCATGAAATGGACAATGTTCCGATGGAAAAAATGGTTGATTTGCTGGCCGCTGATATTGATGGCGTTCGGGCGGGAATCAACGGCGTCGCCGAGCTACCAATTTGATGTCTGGCAAACGGATGAGGGGTTGCCACAGAGTACGGTCACTTCGATTGTTCAGACACCCGACGGTTATCTCTGGCTTGGGACACAAAATGGACTGGTGCGGTTTGATGGTGTTAATTTCCAAGTGTTCAATGAGGATAATACTCCGGCGATCAAAAATAATAGAATTGTTCAACTCTTCGTGGACCATCAGGGAGCGCTGTGGGTTTCGGGTGAACAGGGGGAACTTCTGTGTCGTCGGGATGGCCGGTTTGCTTCCTATGAAATGCCCGGCAAAGGGACGCCTTTCAATTATGCCAGGAAGATGTGTGACGATGCGGAAGGACATTTGTGGGTGGTTTCCTGCGAATGGCAATTGATTTGTTTTGGAAAGGATGGATTTACGGTGCCGTCAGCGAATTGGAGCCTTAGGGGCGTCCAGCCTGCCGCGGTGGCGAACGATCAAACGGGGCAAGTCTGGGTGCAAACGGAGCAGGAACTGGCGGTTCGGCAAAAAGGAATATTCCAAACCATGTGGAGTGGGACGAACGAGTGGGATTTCCAGATTGATTTAGCGACAAGTCGCACGGGGGGAGTTTGGGTTGCGGCGAATGGACGTTTGCGGAAGTTTGAGTTCGGACATTGGGGGGCTGATCTGGGAGCTTATGCTTGGACCAACTCGCCGATTTACGATCTCTATGAAGACAGCCACAATCGAGTTTGGGTGGCCACGATGGGAAGCGGCTTGTTTTGCTATGGTCCCGGCGGGGCGGTGTTTCATTTGACGACGAAGGATGGATTGCCGAGTGATTTTGTGCGCTGTGTGACAGAGGACAGAGAAGGGAATATGTGGGTGGGAATGGAAAGCGGCGGTTTATGCCGGATGAGGCCGGTGACCTTTCAAAGTTTGGGCGTTCGTCAGGGTTTGTCTTCCGACCAAGTCACATCAGTGTGTGAATCAACCAATGCCAGCTTTTGGATTGCGATGGACGGAGACGGGCTGGATCACTTGTCAAGCAATGGAAGGGTGGAACATTACGGTTCCAGCCAGGGGTTGATGAATGGACATGTCTGGGCGGTGTTTCAGGATCGTCAGGGCATAGTTTGGGCCGGAACGTGGGATGGGTTGTTTAGACGCGAAGACGACAGGTTTGCCGACCTTTCCGACGGGTTGACAATCGGCCGGCAGATATTTGCGATCTACGAAGATCACCAAGGAAACATATGGCTGGGCCAGCAGGGTTTTGGCGCGCTCACCCGGTTGCATGGAGACGAACGGACCCTCATCAGGATTCCCGGAGCTTCTTCCAGCCTGGATGTGCGAGTCATGGTTCAGGATTCCGCAGGAAGCCTTTGGGTTGGAACAGAGAACGACGGCCTGTATCGTTGGCAAAACGGCCAATGGACCCACTTCGGCAAAAAAGAGGGGCTGGCAAGCGAGACCATCTGGTCCCTCTGTGCAGACGACGACGGCACACTATGGGTTGGCACTTGCGGGGGCGGGTTGAGTCGGTGGGAGAACGGCGGAATCACAACGTGGACAACCAAGAACGGTTTGATCAATGATGTCATCTGCCAAATTCTCGGGGATGACAAAGGCAACATCTGGCTGGGGTCTTACGGTGGCGTTTTCTACGTTAACAAGCGGCAATTGGCTGTCAGCACCGGCAACAGCAATGTGATTCAATGTGTCGGTTACGGCAAAACCGATGGCTTGCCGAGCATAGAATGCGTGGGAGGATGTCAGCCATCAGGGTTGCGTTCGCGCGACGGGCGCTTATGGTTCCCCACCGTCAAGGGCTTCACCATTGTTAACCCGGATAAGGTTCCTCACAACCCGCTGCCGCCAACGGTGGTGATTGAGGGAGTGGTAATTGACGGAACCACACTGCTGCCAAGGGGCAATACAGTCGGGGCTGAGACTTGGGATGGTGGATTGAAAGTTCCACCCGGCAGGCAACGTTTGGAATTTCAATACACTGCATTAAGTTTGACCGATCCTGAAAAGGTGCGATTCAAATACAAATTGGAAGGCCTCGAAACCAGCTGGAACGAGGCGGGAGCCAGGCGCACGGCTGACTTCAGCTATATACCACCGGGACGCTACCAGTTTCATGTCATCGCCTGTAACAACGACGGCGTCTGGAATGATACGGGAGACTCCTTGGCCATAACCGTATTGCCTTATTTCTGGCAGACGAAATGGTTTATGGCGTTGGTTGTGCTGACGACTCTCGGAAGTGTCGCCGGTTCAGTGCGCTATGCCGTGAGGCGGAAATTACAACGGCGGATCGAGCGCATTGAGCGGGAACGTGCCATTGAAGTGGAGCGGGGACGCATTGCCAACGACATCCATGACGACTTGGGGGCTGGACTGACGGAGATCGTCATCCTCAGTGAGCTGGCCCAAAATCCCGATGATTCCCACGATGCTGTCCAAACAGATGTCCGCAAGGTCACTGACAAAGCACGGGCTCTGGCGCGCTCGCTGGATGAAATCGTTTGGGCGGTGAATCCGGAGAACGACACTTTGGACAACTTCGTGTCTTACGCCTGTAACTTTGCCCAGGACTATCTGCAATTGGCTAAAATTCGTTGTCGCCTCGCAGTGCCCTCATATCTGCCCGATGTTCCGCTCACCGCTGACATCCGCCACAATCTTTTCATGGTTTTGAAAGAGGCGTTAAACAACATCGTCAAGCATGCCAACGCGTCTGAAGTCTGGATTCAAATCACTGTCGAATCGGCAAAATTCACCATTACACTAAAGGACAATGGAAAAGGGTTCCTCATTGAGCCGGCGTCATCTGGAAACGTCGGCTTGACCTCGGAAAACACAGATCGCGCCTTGCGAAGAAACGGCTTGAACAACATGCGAAAACGAATGCAAAATATCGGCGGCCAAGTCGGGCTACAAAGTCAACCCGGCCAGGGAACCCAAGTAGAGATGACGGTTTACATCCACAACCGATGATTCTGCCACTGACAAGCGGGAATGATTCGGACGACTTGGGAATCTGCTTCGCAGGTTTGGGATCATCTCCACTGCGAGAATCGAAGTGCATGGCTAAAATAATCTCCGCAACGCCAGCCCGTGAATTTGGTGGCGTCGCGTCTCACTTGTTTTAATAATTGACAATCTCTAAAGCGTAGTAGTCTAATAAAGTTTATGTGCGGCTTAGTATCGGTTCGACGGGGAATTTAAGAATATGCCGATCACCGTTTCCATTGTTGAAGATGATCCAAGTCTTTGTAAGGGGCTGGCTCGTCTTATCGGACAGACACGGGATATTCGTTGCCTGGGTTGTTATGCCAACGCTGAGGACGCATTACGGGAAATACCCCGAACCCCACCGGAAGTTGTTCTGATGGATATCAACCTGCCCGGTATGGACGGGATCGAGTGTGTTAGAAAATTGAAAGAGTTGAACCCCTCACTCCGGATTGTGATGGTCACCGTTTACGAAAATCCGGAGCGAATTTTCAAAGCCTTGACCACTGGCGCGATTGGTTATGTGCTTAAACACAGGCCGCCGGCGGAATTGTTGAATGCGATTAGAGACGCGCATCACGGGGGCGCTCCCATGAGCAGTCAAATCGCGCGAAAAGTGGTTCAATTCTTTCAAACCAACGTCCCCGCCAATGAGTCTGAAGAACTTTCCGGCCGTGAAAAGGAGGTACTGGAACTTTTGGCCAAGGGGTATCTGATCAAGGAGATTGCCGACCAATTGGGGCTTGGCTTCGATACGGTGCGCACTTACAACCGACGGATTTACGAGAAGATGCACGTTCATTCTCGAGCACAGGCGGTGGCCAAATATCTCCAACATTCACCGCCGACCAACTGAAGGTTGCACAATTGCGTAACAAAGCAACCGCCTGAAGACGGTTGGGTCGTTTGGGAGACCCCAAGCTATGCCGGGAAGACTGTCCTTCCGTCATCGTTGCCGCTCACGGCCGCGGAAACCGCCTCCCGGCAACTTCTTCTGCAAAATCGTTGCCAATTGTGCCAGTGCCGGCAGGTTGCTTTGAACGGAATCGCGCCTTCGGCTTTCGAATTTTGCTTTATATCGAACCATCATTGTAACCGCTTCGTTTCGCACGAGCGCATTTCACCGCTGTTTGGCAGTCAACGGTGTGACTTTGTACTCAATGACTTATGTAAAAAACTGTCGGGTGAAGCAATGTCACTCATTTGGCCGACATGACAGAATTTGAGAAAAAATAGACAATGCTGGAAGGAAAAGTCGGAATGACTAACACGAAAAAGAAACCCACTGGCTATTGTCAAAAACGCCCAGCGCCTGCCTTTACTTTGATTGAGTTGCTGGTTGTCATTGCCGTTATTGCCATTCTGGCGGCGCTGCTGTTACCGGCCCTTGCAGGAGCCAAACTTAGGGCTTGTAGCGCTCAGTGTCTGAGTAATTTAAAGCAATTGGGGATTGCGCACGCGGGGTATGTTAGTGATTTTGGCAAAGAATTTGTTTATTCTACGACGGAGAATCTCTGGATGCAGGTGCTAATGGATTACCAAGGCAATGTGGATCAAATCAGAAATTGTCCACTTGCGACCGCTACGTCAACGCGAACGTGGATATCTCCCGGCTACATTGGCGGAACCGGCGACCAAATGTGGAAGTGGAGTCCGAAGGGCACCAATTATTATGGAAGTTACGGCTATAATGGATGGTTATATTTGCAGCCTGCTATACAGTTCTTTCTGCCGGGTGGCGTTAACGGGTATTACACAGCCTCAAGCGTCATGCAATGCACAACGACACCGCTGTTCAGTGATTCCGTATGGGTGGATGGATGGCCGACGGAATACGAAGGTCCTGCGACAGATTTATACCTTGGCGCACAAGGCAGCTACTACATGGGACGTGTCACCATCGCGCGGCATGGCGGACTCCCTCCAGCAAGCGCTCCAAGAAACATAACGTCGAGTTCAGGTTTGCCAGGTGGAATTAACATCGTTTTTTACGATTGCCACGCGAGTTCTGAAAAATTGAAAGACCTGTGGACATTGGATTGGCATAAAGGTTGGATTATTCCGGCCAGCATACCCACCCCCAAACCCTGAGTGAAGCGGCTTTTATTCATTTACTCATTTAATCACTACCGTCCGGTTAAGTTTTTCCTGACGGCGATTTCGTTTCGATAAAATCGGCGTTCTATCGCTGTCCGGACTTTTTTCGATTTCAATTCTGCGACGACTTTCCGAGGGTGTTCCACCGCCAGTTGGCGGTTTTCCACCTTGTGAACGAAGGTCGCACCGTCTTCGCCCAACTCCTCGACTTCCTGCCCCAATACGAGTTCGACAAATGTGTCGCCCGTTACCACGGCAACTTCCGCAACCCTAAACTGCCCGCCTACGAACAATTCCTCGTGCTGGCTTTCGCCCAATTGACCTGGCGTGAAAGTTTGCGCGACATCGAAACCTGTCTGGCATCCTTTGGCCCGAAGCTCTATCACGCCGGCATCCGCCAACCCACCGCCCGCAGCACCTTGGCCGACGCCAACGAAAAACGGGACTGGCGCATCTTTGCCGACTTCGCCCACGTGCTTAGTCGTTTGGGACATCTCAAGCTATGCCGGGAAGACTGTCTCTCCGCCATCATTGCTGCTCGCAGCCACGGCAGAGTGCAGCACTCTGCACCATTCTTGCGGCGTTGTTGACCTGCCTGTGCCTGTCCATACAAGCCATTCTGCGGCAAGAAGGCATAAATAGCCAATCGCCTCCGAATACGCTTCAAAACGCCTTTTAATGTTTTCTTTCGTAACTTATTCATAATCAACTCATTTCATGTTATTTGGGTTTGTGAACGATATAATCCCGTGAAGCAATGTCACTCATTTGGCCGACATGACAGAATTTGAGAAATAATAGACAATGCCAAAAAGAAAGACCACAATTACATACCATGATAAAGAAGCCCGCTATCTATTTTCAAAGGCACCCGGCGCATGCCTTTACTCTGATTGAGTTGTTGGTTGTCATTGCCGTTATTGCCATACTGGCGGCGCTGCTGTTGCCGGCCCTTGCAGGTGCCAAACTTAAGGCTTGTCGCATTCAGTGTCAGAATAATGTGAGGCAATTGGGAATTGCGCACATCATGTATGTTCAAGAATATGGCATTGAATTTGATAAAACAGACAAAGACAATCTTTGGATGGCCATGTTAATGGCTTTCCAAGGCAATGTGGATCAAATTAGAGAATGTCCAATGGCGACCACTACGTCAACGCGAACGTATATAAGCACCCTATACACTTTCGGAACCGGCGACCAACTGTGGAAATGGGGGCCATACACTACCAATTATTACGGAAGTTACGGCTATAATGGATGGTTATACTATGGCGACTATTCTGCGACGATCATTGTGCCGGCTGGCCAGAAATACACAGCCTCGAGCGTCATGCAATCCTCAACAACACCGCTGTTTTGTGATTCCGTATGGGTGGATGGGTGGCCGAAGGAAACTGAAGGTCCTGCGCAAGATTTATACCTTGGCGCACAGGGCATCCAGCACATGGGACGTGTCACCATCGCTCGGCATGGCGGACTCCCTCCAGCAAGCGCTCCGAGAAACATAGCGTCGAGTTCGGGTTTGCCCGGTGGAATCAACGTGGTTTTTTATGACGGCCACGCAAGTTTTGAGAAATTGAACGACCTTTGGACATTCGATTGGCATAAAAACTGGGTTGCTCCGGCCATCATTCAACCCCCTACTAAATAAAGCGGCTTTTATTCATTTACTCATTTGATGAAACTTGATTTCTCGAAAAACCGAGAGGCACGGATGAACGCGGACATGAACTCGCTGGCGCGCGGTAATGGAGCCGGGGGGCAGCCACGAAAGTATTCAGGCTGCATCGTTGTGCAAGTATTCAACAGTGGTTGTGTATGGCACGATCATGTATCTAACGCCATTGTAAATTCATTGACGCCTGGTTGGCCTCAATAAGGCGATTCTTATGAAGTTCGTAGCCTCTTTCATTCTTGCCGCAGCTTTCAGTTGTTGTATGGCAGCGGCACCCTTGGCAACGAATTTCTATTCTCTCAGCTACACTCCGGCACCACCCAATAACCCGCTTAAGGGTTTTATGCCTTATACGGGCAGTTATACGACATTCCCCTATAGTATGGAGTGGAATTATCTCCCCTTGCGCTCATTGATGACCGGGCCGACGAACTTCAACTGGTCGAGCCTCGAGACATTACTCAGCACCGACGTTAAACGCGGTCATCAAACAATATTTCGCGTTTATCTTGATTATCCGACGCTGCCAACCGGCATACCCCAGTATCTGCTGGACGCCGGTCTCGTAACGTACACTTACGATGATTACGACAACGACGGCATCAGCGTTTGCCCGGATTACGGAAACCCGCTGTTGGATCAGGCGCTGACGAATTTCATTGCCGCGCTTGGCGCGCGTTATGACGGCGACGTGCGCATCGGTTTTATCGAGCTCGGGTTGCTCGGGTATTGGGGCGAATGGCATACCTACCCGGAGACCGAGTGGTTTGCCTCGGTTACCGTGCAGAACGAAGTGCTGGTGGCGTACACAAATGCGTTTCATAAAACAAAGCTGCTCGTCCGCTGGCCCGCTGGAAACCTTAATCCGGCCACGCTGCCGATCGGATATCATGACGATTCGTTCGCGTATGACACCATCGCCCCGCCGAGCTACAACTTCCTTGGTTTGCTGGCGGCCGCGGGTGAAACGAACAAGTGGCTCACACAGCCCATCGGCGGCGAGGTGCGGCCGGAAGTCCAGTCCTGCATGTGGGACACCAGCCAGCCGAACTGCGTTCCGGCGGGCCAGGCGTACACCAATTGCGTCGCCCTCACCCACGCTTCGTGGATGTTAAACCAAGGCGTGTTCAGTCCCGGCTTCACTGGTGTGCAGCAAAACCTGGCACTGGCTGGCGCACAGCAGTTGGGTTACGAGTTTTATGTCACCAACGCGATGTTGGTGGATGCGCGTGCTTCCGGGCCACTGAACATGAGCGTGGAAATCTTGGACACCGGCGTCGCGCCGTTTTACTACGACTGGCCGGTACAACTCGGTGTCCTCAACGGCAGCAGTACGCTCGTGCAGTCTTGGACAACACCGTGGAGGCTCTCTTCACTTCTTCCCGGGACAAACGCTGTTTGGAGTTACACCCAAACCAATCACGGTTTGGCTGTCGGCCAATACAAACTTCTGATGCGTGCGCTGAATCCGTTGACGAACGGCGTGCCGCTCCGATTTGCCAACCAGGCGCAGGATGCCGACCTCGCGGGCTGGCTTACACTGGGACAATTTTCTGTTTTGCCGGACCTTACGCAACCGACGTTGAGTGGCAGTTCATTTCCCTCCGGTTTTGTCCTCCAAGTCAGCAGTGCGGCACCAGGAACATGGATCATTGAGGATACATCCAATTTTCTCACGTGGACGCCTTTACTAACAACCAACACAAGCACGACCCAATGGAGTTTTACTGATGAGATCCTGCCACCAGCGCGGTTCTATCGTGTCGTGAGCCAGCCTTAAATGCCAACGAATCAAGCACTACTGGATGCACAATCACAATCACAATCACCGAAAATAACCTCAACCAAAAACAAACTAAAATCCCATGAAAACAAAAAACATTGAACAAATACCAAAAATACAACGGCGTCTGCTTTCAGCCTTGGCTGGTTTCGCGCTGATATGCTCGGGCCTTGGGGCCCAAGCTCAAGACCTGATCGTCAACTCCTTCGACAACGACGGAGGGGGCACCTTCGGCCTCGACTGGGCGAACTTCAGGGACTATGCCTATAGCGTCGATTATTCGTTCGATGCAACGCAGGACTCCACTGGCAACCCAAGCAGCGGATCGATGTATGTGACGGTGAATTGGCCGCTGCAATCCGATTTCAGTTGGAATGAGGGTTGGAACGACATTCAATTCGCCTGGGGCACCCCAACGTTCTGTTGCTCGAACTACATAAACTTTGATGTTGATATCAAGGTTGACGTCACCAATTCCTCTCTTTCGGCAGACGGGTGGTCTTACGGCGCCGTGGAACTTATCATCAATAATCAGTGGGTCACGTTGGTAGGCTGGGTCAATTTGGCTCCAACAGCCGAGTGGCAGCACTTCAGTGGTTCCTTTTCGGGGATTACGAACGCGCTCAACAGCGAGGCGATTATCGGGTTCATCTCCGACGGCACCTCCAGCCCGACCGGCCCCGTCTCTGTTTGGATTGACAATATCGTATTTACTGCTCCGCCCACTGTTTTCACGAACCAGCCGACGTTAAGCCTGGCCAAAGCCCCGCCGGCGGGTCTGACCTGCATTTGCAGCAAGCCGCTCGGCACCTGGCAGCGCCAGATGGTCCAAACGGTCAACAGCAACTATTCCTGGAACACGGCCACGGCTGTCTCCCCTACGACGACGTATTCCATGAATATTGCCGCCTGTCCGGGCGTGAATTACCCCGGATTTGAATCTCAAATGTTCCTAATTCCAGGTGCGGGTATGGTAGCCGGTCCCAGCGTCGATTGGTATTCAGCGAATGTGGTTGACTTTTTTGTGGGCGAGAACCCGGATGGAACTGGGGCGGGCACTTTGCAATACAAGGTCAATAATCCGAGTAGCGGGAATATGGCTTTAGCCGTGAGTATACCTTGCGCATCCGGCCCCGTGGGAAATTGGATCCTGACCTTTAACAACAACACCAACGTCACAATAACTACCCCTGATAATACCAGCACAAACTTCACCATCCCCGCGAGTGATGCGTCACTTTTCCAGGATCCACTGTCTGTCTATGTTGGTACTCTGCCGAATAATAATGCGAATGTCGGGCAGTCGTCCACCTTCAGCCGGGTCCAGGTTTCAGGTTCGGCGGGTTCTATCAACGACACCTTCGCATCGCTTAATCCCGCCACTTGGGTGCTGTATGCCGAGGATCCTCCGGGCGTTTTCATTACCGCTCCGGACGCGAAGTATTGGGTCACCTGGCCCTTTCCGGACTATGGTTTCACCAACCTATACGCCAGCGACAATCTCGCAAAACAACTTGGGAGTTCTCAATGGTCGAGTCTTCCAACCGCTGCCACAGGTTGGATTAGTGTGGGAGGCGCCGAACGTTTAACCGTTATCAATCAATCAACGTTGAACACGGCATTCGGGCATGCCCCAACGAATTGCTTCTTTGGACTCTTCCATCCATAATTGAAAAGAACGGGGCGCCGGTTTTCCGGCGCCCCGTTTATTGCGTCCAACCTTGCCATCCCAAGATTCGTTCAATTCCAACTTATGAAAGGCTGCTTACGTCTGGTTATTGCGCTGATCGTGCTTCCACATTGCATGTTGAGCCAAACATCGCAGAATACGGACGCGAATACGATCACGGTTACAACGCCAACAAATGTCGCTTGGTGGGCGGGCATCATTGAAGACGGTTTCCAGATGCCGATGGCGGACGGTTATACGGTTGATGTGCGCGGAAATAATCACCAAAATCAAGTCCAGCCGTTGCTATTGTCCGACCAAGGGGACGTAATCTGGTCGGAAGCTCCATTCGAGATTCGGTTTCAAGGGGGAAAAGGCCTCCAGTTGGATCCCCCAAGCGGACAGATATTTCAGAGCAAAGCGGGAAATTCACTGCGCGACGCGTTTTTGTATGCCAGCAGCAAGTATTTTCCTCCTTCGGGAAAAACCCCGGATGAGCTGTTGTTTTCAAATCCCCAGTACAATACTTGGATAGAGTTGATGTACGACCAGAATCAAGCGGGTATACTGAAATACGCCAAAGGGATTGAGGACCATGGTTTTCCCGCCGGAGTGCTAATGGTTGATGACAATTGGCAGGAGGATTACGGGAAATGGGATTTTAATAAAGGAAGGTTTTCTGATCCCAAAACCATGATTGCCACCTTGCACGCGGACGGGTTCAAGGTGATGCTCTGGGTATGTCCGTTTATCAGCCCCGACTGCGATGTTTACCGTGATTTGGCAAAGCAAAACCTTCTGGTAAAGGATCATTCAGGTGAGCCGGCCATCGTCAGGTGGTGGAATGGAGCAAGTGCGCTCCTCGATTTCACCAACCCCAAAGCAGTGAATTGGTTTCGGTCCCGGCTGGATTACCTGCAAACCACCTATCAAGTGGATGGATTCAAGCTTGATGGCGGTGACAGTTCTTTTTATTGCGGGGTTACAACTTTGCAGCCGGCATCGCCCAATGCACAAACGGAGTTGTATGGGAAAATCGGGCTTCATTATCCGTTGAACGAATATCGGGCCATGTGGAAGATGGGCGGCCAGCCTCTCGGTGAACGATTGAGTGACAAGGCACACTCTTGGACAGATCTCAGGAAATTAATTCCTGATATGATTCTCGAAGGATTGATGGGTTATCCATTTTCATGTCCCGACATGATTGGGGGCGGTGAATTCACATCGTTTCTCCCGGGCACGACCATTGACCAGGAGTTGATTGTGCGTTCTACGCAATGCCAGGCCTTGATGCCCATGATGCAGTTCTCCGTGGCGCCTTGGCGCGTGCTCGACAAAGCACATCTGCAGGCGGTCCTCAAAGCCGTCCAGGTGAGGGAGGAACATAAGGGTAATATTTTGAATCTGGTCAAGCAGGCGGCCTCAACGGGCGAACCGGTTGTCCGTTCCTTGGAATATGTATTCCCACACCAGGGGTATGAACGCGTGAATGATCAGTTCATGTTGGGCGATCAGATTCTGGTTGCGCCGGTATTGGAGAAGGGAGCGACCCAAAGGGAAGTGATTTTGCCAAGCGGTGCGTGGAAGGGATTTAATGGAAAGTTGTATCAAGGGCCGGCAACTTTACCGGTGGCTGTTCCGTATGATGAATTATGTTATTTTGAAAGGGTGAAGTAATAGTCCACCGCGTTAACGCCCTTTGCAAATTCATGTTGGACGAGTGAGCGGAGCGTTGTTTGTATGTTGGCAACACCTCAATAGGTCTATAAAAATGCAACGATTGACCAAACCGGTGAATTTATCTTCATCAAAGCTTATTGCGTCCGGCTGCGTTCCGATTAATTCCATTGGTGTTGTCCGAGTTGATGCCCACGCGCATCCGCTCCAACGGCATGAGCATCGCGCTGGTAATTAATCAAGCCGTCTCGACGACCATCGCTGCGATCTTCCTGCCGACGGTCGGCAAATACGGTTGCTCCACCATGTTTTTCGCGTTCGCCGGATTCACCGTGATTTATTTCGTTACTGCCGCGTTCTTTCTGCCGGAGACCAAGGGAAAAAACCTGGAGGAAATCGGGAAATATTTTGAGGGCGGAGAAAAAGAAATCATTCAAAGACCACTTTACGCGCAAGAATCTAAATGAAATCCATCATCAGTCTGTTCCTGTCGTTGGGAATTTTCGCCGGCCATGCCGGCGAAATCAGTGGACAATTGGAAAACACGGCCATTGCCTGGCACTGGCATTTGGTGGACGGAAAATTTCGGCCCGTCCAGGTGGATGACAAACTTAATAAAACCACGCTCAATCTCACCGGGGAATGTTTCCAATTGGTGTTGGGGGACGGCGCGGTTGTAAAAGCATCCGACTTTAAGCTGGATGGATCGCCGGAAGCAGGACGGCTGAAGCCGGAACCTGACTCGCCTATGCTGGCGCGCCATTTTCCGGGCCGACAACTCGTGGTAAAACTCTCCGACAGGAATCGAAATCTCTCCGCCGAATGGCGCGTGATTTTGCGCGACGGCTCAGCGTATGTTCGCGAAGAACTCGCGCTTCGCGCCACCGACAAGGACGTTCAAGTGGGAAAAATCATATTGCAGGACGAAGAAGTTCCTGGTGCGAAAACCATCGGCACGGTGGATGGCTCGCCCGTGGTGGCAGGCGATTTCTTTTTTGGCTATGAACATCCAATGGCGCAAAACCTGGTGGATTCCAGTAACGTCATGCAATGCAGTTTTGTCCGCAATGCCATTTTGAAAGACGGCGAAACCCTGACGCAGAGTTGCGTGATCGGCGTCGCGCCAGCCGGGCAATTGCGGCGCGGTTTTCTCGCCTACATTGAACGCGAACGCGCCCATCCGTACCGGCCGTTTCCGCATTATAATTCCTGGTACGACATCGCCTGGGCCGGCCGGAAATACAACGAAAGCGAAGGCCTGGAGGTCATCAACCAAATCGGACGGGAGTTGGTCGAGAAACGCAATGTCAAATTGGATTCATTTCTGTTGGACGACGGTTGGGATGACAACCGGACGCTCTGGAAATTCAATAGCGGTTTTCCCAACGGCTTCACGCCTCTGAATAGGGCTGCCGCGAAATCCGACGCCGGCATCGGTGTGTGGTTATCGCCCTTTGGCGGTTACAACGAAGCAAAGGAACAACGACTTAAATACGGGTCCGGGCAAGGTTTCGAGACCAACGCCAATGGTTTTTCACTGGCCGGACCGAAGTATTACCGGCGTTTCCACGATATTTGCCTGGAGATGGTTCAAAAATACGGTGTCAACCAGTTCAAGTTTGACGGGCTGGCGGCGGGTGCCAAGGCGAGCGAAAGCGGGCTGACGCGCGATGGCGACGCGATGATGCGGCTGATCGCCGACCTGCGCGCCGCCAAGCCCGACATTTATATCAACCAAACGACCGGCACCTGGCCCTCGCCATTCTGGCTGCTTTACGTGGACTCAACGTGGCGCGGCGGCGCGGATCACGACTTCCAAGGCAAAGGTTCGTGGTGCCAACAGTGGATGACTTACCGCGACGCACAGATATATCAAAACGTCGTGGAGCATGCGCCGCTGTATCCGCTGAATTCGCTCATGTTGCACGGCATTATTTACGCGACGAATGCAATTCATCTGTGTAGCCTGAGCGATGCGGACTTCGCCGACCAGGTGCGCGAGTTTTTCGGCGACGGCACACAATTGCAAGAGATGTATATCACGCCCAAGCTGTTGGACCAGCAGAACTGGGACGACTTGGCCGAGGCTGCCAAATGGTCACGCGCGAACGCCGATGTGTTGGTGGACACCCACTGGATTGGCGGCAATCCGGACAAGGGTGAAATTTACGGCTGGGCATCGTGGTCGCCAAGCAAGGCCATTTTGGTGTTGCGCAATCCGGACGACAAACCCGCCGCCTTCACTGCGGATGTGAAGGAATTATTCCAACTGCCACCGCACACCAGAACAAGCTATATCATGCACAGTCCGTGGAAAGAGGACCGCCAGCAGCCGGCGGTGGAATTGCAGGCCGGCCAGCCGCATACGTTCACCATGCATTCGTTTGAAGTGCTGGTACTGGAAGAAATGAAAATGAAATGAACACAGCGGCTTCTGTTTCGTACAAAACCACTTCGGTTGCTGTGCCGGCCGGAGGAATGGGGAACCGTGTCGGCTCGATAGATGCCTTTCGGGGATTCGTCATGCTCCTGATGTTGAGTGAAGTTCTGGATGTGGATAGCGTTGCCAAGGCTTTACCGGGGAGCAGATTGTGGGCGTTTTTAGCCTGCCAACAATCCCACGTCGAGTGGATCGGTTGCTCGCTGCACGATTTGATCCAGCCGGGATTTTCATTTCTTGTGGGGGTGGCGCTGCCATATTCGCTGGCGCGGCGGACTACTGTGGGACAGCCACAATGGCAGCGCACTTTACATGCCTTCTGGCGCGCCTTGGTGCTTATCTTTTTGGGCATTTTTCTCCGGTCAATTGACCATCCGCAAACCTATTGGACTTTTAAGGACACTCTCACGCAAATCGGCCTTGGCTACGGCTTCCTGTATTTGCTCGCATTGCGGTCGGTGCGTGTTCAGTGGGGCGCACTGGCGGTCATCCTGGTTGCCTATTGGTCGGCGTTTGCGCTCTTTCCGTTGCCGGGTCCGAATTTTGACTGGACCAAAGCTGGCACAAGCCCAAGCCTGCAGCTTCCCGGTTTTGCGGGACATTGGAGTCTAAACACCAATTTGGCATGGGCGTTTGACATTCGGTTTTTGAATCTTTTTCCGCAAGCGCATCCATTTGCCTATGCCGACGATGGCGGTTATTCCACGTTAAACTTTATTCCAACATTGGGCACGATGATTCTCGGTTTGCTCGCCGGTGGTGTGCTGCGCAGCGAACGCCCGCCGCTCGGCAAGGTGCGTTGGTTGGCTGTTGCCGGTGTCGCCAGCCTCGCCATCGGCTGGCTGTTGGGTGCTGTGGGTATTTGCCCCGTAGTGAAACGCATCTGGACACCGGGTTGGGTGCTGTTCAGCGGCGGTTGGTGTTTGCTCATCTTGGCGGGATTTTACCTGATCATTGACGTATGGAACCGGCGCACTTGGACCTTCCCGGTCAAAGTGGTGGGGATGAATTCGATTGCAGCGTATGTGATGTCCTGGCTGTTTGTCGGCTTCATCACCGAAGCCCTGCTGCGACACCTTGGCCATCACGGCTTTGAGCTTTTGGGCAAGACTTATGAACCGTTGGTGCTGGGCCTGGGCGTTATGATGGTGGAGTGGCTGATTCTGTGGTGGTTGTATTGGCGTAAAATTTTTCTGCGTATATAAATGAACAGAACACGTATCCTCGTAATTCCCGCGCCGCTTGATCCCGGTTTTCAACCGGCTGTATTGTACAAGTACCTTAACACTGCCAAAACTTCCGGCCAAACCACGCCACCATATGAACACAAACCCGACTGGCAGAAAGTTTAGGCAGATTCGATGAAACCAACCTTGCTGATTTTAGCAGCGGGCGTGGGCAGCCGCTACGGTGGCCTGAAACAGATTGACCCGGTCGGCCCGAATGGCGAAACCATCATTGATTACGCGATCTTCGACGCGTTACGCGCCGGGTTTGGCAGGCTCGTCTTTGTCATCCGTCGTGACATCGAAGCGCCCTTCCGGGAAATCATCGGCAAGCGATTCGAGAAACGGTTTCCAGTCGAATATGTTTTTCAACACCTCGACATGCTGCCGCCGGGATATTCTGTTCCGGCCAGTCGCAAAAAACCATGGGGCACCGGGCACGCGATCCTCGCGGCTGCTGGCGCCATTTCTGAACCCTTTGGCGTCATCAACGCGGATGATTTCTATGGGGCAAGTTCCTTCCGCGTACTGGCGGAACATTTGCATTCCAGCAATCGAGACTATGCGATGGTGGGGTTCCTTCTGCGCAATACACTTTCCGAATTCGGTAGCGTGGCGCGCGGCGTTTGTCAGGTGACTGGCGACCGTTACCTGCAATCCGTGACTGAAATCACGGGTATCGAAATGGATGGCACCGCTGCAAAATACACCGATGATGCCGGGATCGTTCATCATCTCAGCGGCGACGAAACCACTTCGATGAACATGTGGGGGTTCACGCCAACCCTCTTCGGGCATTTGCAAAGGATGTTCAATGAATTTCTTGAAAAACGTGTACAGGACGAAAAAGCCGAGTTCTACCTTCCGGCGGCTGTGAACGCCCTGGTCAGCACTGGTCAAGAAATATGCAAGGTGCTCCGCACGCCGGATTCGTGGTTTGGCGTTACTTATCACGACGACCATCCGCGCGTCGTGGAAAGCACTCTTGCGCTCGTCGCCCGAGGCGACTACCCTCAGAACCTCTGGACATGAACCGGCCCCACGATGTTCGCGCGATGGCGCGACAATTCCAAATCTACGGCGAATTCGTTGCTGCCGAATCTTGCGGCAGCGGTCACATCAACGACACCTACTGTGTCAAGTTTGATCAGGGTGGTGTGCCGGTGCGCTACATTCTGCAACGCATCAACCATAACATCTTCAAAAATCCCGTTGCATTGATGGAAAACATTCAGCGGGTCACAGCGCATCTCGGCGGCAAAATCAACAGCGAACGCGACTTCAGTCGCCGCACGCTGACGCTGATTCCATCGCGAGATGGCGGACCCTGCCATTGCGACGAACACGGAAACTACTGGCGGGCTTACGTTTTCATCGAAAAGGCGCGCACGTACGACGCCGTTGAATCACCCGCGCAGGCGTTTGCAGCGGCGAAGGCGTTTGGCCGGTTTCAAAGGCTGCTGGCGGATTTGCCCGCGTCCCGGCTGCACGACACGATTCCCGATTTTCACCACACCCCAAAGCGCTTTGCCGCGCTGGAAAAAGCGATTCAAGCCGACACGGTCAAACGTGCGAAATTCGCGGAGCCGGAAATTGAATTTGCATTCAAGCATGAGGCCATCACCGGCACGTTGCTTGACGCCGGGCTGCCGGAGCGGGTGACGCACAACGACACCAAGTTCAACAACGTGATGCTGGACGACACCACTGGTGATGGGATTTGTATCATTGACCTCGACACGGTGATGCCAGGACTGGCACTTTATGATTTCGGCGACTTGGTGCGCACGACCACCAGCCCGGTAAAGGAAGATGAGCGTGACCTATCCAAGGTCACCATGCAATTCCCCATGTTCGAGGCGCTGGCGCGCGGTTATCTGGCGTCGGCCGGCGATTTTTTGACTGAAGCTGAGAAAAAATATCTCCCGTTTTCTGGCAAGCTCATCACGCTTGAAATTGGCATCCGTTTTCTGACGGATTTCCTGGCGGGTGACACGTATTTCAAGGTGCATCGCGAAAACCATAATCTTGACCGCTGCCGCACACAGTTCAAGCTGGTTGAGTCCATCGAACAGCAGGAAGAGCAAATGAACAAACTCGTGGAAAGGATTTGAATGAGAGTTTTGGTTACCGGCGGCGCCGGTTTTATCGGCAGCCACATCGCCGAACATTTCCATAACAGAGCCGAGGTGCGCGTGTTGGACAATCTGTGCTCTGGTTTCAAACGCAATCTTGCGGGCTTCAAACACGAGTTCATTGAAGCTTCCATCCTCGACCGCGAAGCCGTTCGCCGTGCGATGGGGGGCGTGGATTTTGTCTTTCATCTCGCGGCAATGGTCAGCGTGCCGGAGTCCATGCAAAAGCCAATCGAGTGCAACGAAATTAACACGACGGGCACGCTTGTCGTGCTTGAAGAGGCCGCGCGCGCAAAGGTGAGGAAATTGATTTTCAGCAGTTCGGCTGCGATTTACGGCGACAATCCTGTTACACCCAAAGTCGAGACGATGTTGCCCGAACCGAAAAGTCCCTACGCCATCACGAAGTTGGACGGTGAATTTTATTGCGGAATGTTTGCCCGCGAAGGCCGGCTGGCGACAACCTGTCTGCGTTACTTCAATGTCTTTGGACCGCATCAGAATCCGAAGAGCCAATATGCCGCCGCTGTGCCGGTTTTCATTGATCGTGCGATTAAGCATCAGCCAATCACCATTTTCGGCGACGGCGAACAAACGCGTGATTTCATTTACGTGAAAGACATCGTAATGGCGAATGTTTTTTTTGCGACGCGATCCGATGCGACGGGAGTTTTTAACCTTGCGTCCGGCCAGTGCATCACCATCAACGATTTGGCAGAGACCGTTTGTCACCTGACCGGCTCGCGTTCGAAAATCAAGTACACGCCCGACCGTCTCGGTGACGTGAAACATTCGCTGGCCTCTATTGAAAAATTGCGCGCTGCCGGTTTTGCACCAGAAGGAAACCTTCGCAAGGATTTGAGTGCAACCATAGAATATTTCACGCTGAAGCACCAACCCTGATTTTCCACCATCACTGTCAAAAGAACGGTCAGAAACTTATACTGGAACCAGAGAAGTTCGGCCTGGTGTTCGTGCGGGATTGGAAATACACCGATGATGGCCCACGGGTTTTCCGTCCAACTGTGGAATTGCTTTGTTGTGCCCAGAAAGAAATGCAGGTCTGTGGTGGCAAATTCGCGCAGGTATTTCTGTAAACGGAGGTTGAAAAGTGCGGCGGGGTTAAGGCTAATTCCTGTAGCCGACAGTCTTAGCGGGTTCCGCCCAGGCGTAACGGCAGGCTTGAAGGCGTGGGTCGGAATCGGCCGATTTACCCCGCTGTTGCGCTTCAAATATACCCGAATTCATTGGCTATTCAACATAATTCGGCTTAACCCAGCTTAACCCTTCTTAACTCTTTTGGTGTCCGTGGCAATTTAACTGCCCGTTGGAGAAGTGTCTGCACCCGCCAACACCGGATCAAGCCGCGCCCGGTCCGAGAGAATTAATAATTTCTGATATATTCTATTACATTTGCTTGACAAGCTGAAAATTTTCAGATGGAATATTTGCTTGCTGGAGCAGTTCGCCCCCCGGTGTTCCTTCAAAAGCCAGTGTCGCCAATCGGGGGAAATGCTTTTTACAGCTAATGAACCCGGCGCCCCAAGTGCGCAAAATCGAATGCGGAGCAGACCACTTTGTTGGTGATCGCCCTGATCTTGGCGGTGGTCATTGTTGCCGCCACAGTGATCGGATCGGACAAATTGTGAGTGATACAGTCATGAATCCGAACCTGAAACCCGGCACCACGCCCGCCGTGACTCCGGATCACAGAGAATCCATGACTTGTCCCCGTCACCAGCCGTTTGTTTTTCCACTGACGCTCAACTTTCACTCAACCCCCTTCGCTCACGGCCAATCATTACAAATCGAAATATGCCCATGAAAATCCCGATCCTTCCACGCCCAATCGTTTGCCCCTGCTCCGGCAGGGCCAGCCACGACAAACACCGAGCAACGCCGGACCACCATGAACCTTGCCCGAAACCTGCACCGTGGCGGGACCTAGTCCTTTTGGCGTTGATGCTGGGGCTGGGGCTGGCGTGGGTTCAGCCGGCAGAAGCGCAGTTTACATTTCAGCGACTTAAATCCTTTGGCATCCCCGCCCAATCGGGCGCAAATCCTTTTGCTAACGTTATCCAGGGGAGTGACGGCGCACTCTATGGGACGACAGGATACGGCAGCCCAAGCGCCATCGAAGGCACGGTGTTCAAGTTGAACACGAACGGGAGCGGTTTCACGGTGCTCCATCCCTTTACGGGCTTGGGCGGCGACGGGGAAAACCCTGGTGCGGCGCTGGTGCAAGGCAGTGATGGGATGCTTTACGGCACGACCGGGAGCGGCGGCACCTATGACGCCGGCACGGTATTCAAGTTGAACACGGACGGAAGCGGTTACAAAGTGCTCTTTAGTTTCGGCGACGGGACCACGGGGTATCCGGCGGGGGCGCTGGTGCAAGGTAGCGACGGCACGCTCTACGGAACCGCCGCCGGTTACAGCTCCGGAGGCACTGTTTTTAAGTTGAGCACGAACGGTAGCGGCTTCATGGTGCTACATACCTTTACGGGTACCAGCGGCGACGGGGAGAGACCTTTCGCGGCGCTGTTGCTAGGCAGTGATGGGGCGCTCTACGGCACGACTGAAGACGGCGGCAGCGGCGGCGGGGGAACGGTGTTCACGTTGCAAACGAATGGCAGTGGCTACATGGTGCTCCACCCCTTTACGGGTGACAACGACGACGGCGCATCTCCGGTTGCGGCGTTGATCCAAGGAAATGATGGGGCGCTCTATGGCACGACCGAGGACGGCGGCTCCAACTCCCTGGGAGTGGTCTTTAAGTTGAACACGGACGGGAGCGGTTACACGAACTTGTACTGCTTCACGTATTTTTATGAATATATCCAGGGTGTTGGTGAAGAGATAGTGTACCCGGATGGGTTGTATCCTGAAGCGGCGCTGGTGCAAGGCAACGATGGCGAGCTTTACGGAACAACGGCAGGAAACAACGCAAATAATGAAAATGGCGCCGGCACGGTGTTCAAGCTGAACACGGACGGCAGCGACTTTACCACGGTCTACAGCTTTACCTCCCCGGGCAATATTGACTCTTATGGAACCAACGTTGACGGCGAGACGCCGGTGGCATCGCTGATCCAGTTGGCCGACGGCGCTTTTTATGGGACGGCGGCGTTCGGCGGCAACTCGTACGGCACGGTGTTCAAGGTGAACGGCGACGGGAGCGGCTTCACGACGCTCCATGCTTTCTCCAACACCGGCGGCGACGGAATAAACCCGACGGCGGCGCTGGTCCAGGGCGGCGACGGCACGCTTTATGGCAGCACGACTGAAGGCGGCAGCGTCGGCTACATCGGCGCTGGCACGGTGTTCAAACTCAACCCGGACGGGAGCGGATACACGATTCTTTTAAACTTGCCGGTTGGACCGTTCACCGGGACCACCGCCGGTAACTCGGTGAATGTCATTCTGGGAAATGACGGTGTGCTATACGGAACGACGGAATTCAATGGTGGCATCTACCAGGACATGATTTACGACGGAGGCGAAGTGTTCAAGGTGAACACCGACGGGAGCGGCTTCATGGTGCTCTATACCTTTCAAACCCCCTATGGCGACGGGGCGCAACCTGTTGCGCCGCTGATGCAAGCCAGCGACGGGGCGCTCTACGGCACGACCGAGCACGGCGGCATCTACGACGCCGGCACCGTGTTCAAATTGAACACCAACGGGAGCGGTTACCAGATGATCTACGATTTCTCTGTGGCACCGGAGACCAGCGGGGAATTCCCTGCTGCGGCATTGGTGCAAGGCAGCGACGGTATGCTTTACGGAACGACTACACTAAACGGAACGAACGGCTCGGGCACAGCGTTCAAATTGGCTACCGATGGGAGCGGTTTTACGGTAATCCATAGTTTTGGCGCGGGCACCGACGGTGAAGAACCTCAGGCGGCGCTCGTGCAAGGAAAAGACGGCTTTCTCTACGGAACGACACCTTACGGCGGCACAAACCAGGAGGGCATGATTTTCAAACTCAGTACGGATGGAAGTGTTTATACGGACATCTACGATTTCTTGGCTTACCCCGACACCAGTGGGGCAAGTCCTACCGCTCCGCTGGTGCAAGGGAATGACGGGGCGCTCTATGGAACGGCGTCAGGAAGCGGCGGGGGCGGCTACGGTGTCGGCACGGTGTTCAAGCTGAACACGGACGGCAGCGGCTTCACCGTCCTCTATACCTTCCTTGACACGGCATACGCCAACGGCAGTGAACCTGAAGCGGCGCTTCTGCAAGGGAAGAACGGCTCTTTTTACGGGACGACGGAAAGTGGCGGAGATTTGGGTTTCGGAACAATTTTTGCATTGCAGGGGCCGACGCTTTACATCAGCCAATCCGGCGGCACCGTGACGGTGTTCTGGCAGGACGTGTCGGGCTGGACTTTGCAGCAGAACAACAGTCTGACCATGCCCGCCGGCTGGTTGGCCGGCAGCGGCGTGACAACCTCCAACGGCACGAATTATCTGAACATCACACTGCCTGCAAGCAATATGTTTTATCGGTTGAGTCATCCGTGATAAAACGAGCTGCCGGAATGGAGCGAAAGCCAGGACGAGCGCAGTGGCGTCTGAGTCCGGTCACGCCGGATGTTTGAACTAAATGCGAAAGGACGATGAAGTCGCTCCGGTCCCCGCTACCAATCAGAACCGAAGGCGTTTCGCGCCGGAAGCGGCGTTGCCGGGCGGAGAATTAGCCGCAGGCGGTTCGAAGAACGGCCACGCTGCTTTGGTCGCGCCAATATCGGGCTGGCGCAAAGTCTTTTGTGATGGGAGCAAAGCGGACAGCGCGAAAGTCTTTGCGCCAGGGGGAAAGCGGTTACGCCGGTCAATCGGCTTTTGCGAATGACTCAATTTACAACTCCGTCAGAATTCGGTTTAACCGGCGACAACTCTCCCACTACCAGGTAACTCTTCGGAGAAGGCTTCATTTATATTCACGGTTGCTCGACAGCAGCGGAGAACATCATGGCGGACCGTCGTGTGGTCATCGCCAGTTTATACCAAGAAGTTCAGTCCAAGGCCATTTGCGCCAACAACGGCGTCATCGTTCGGGCGGTGTCGGTATTGGCCTTGGAGTAGTTCGGAACGTGGTCACACAGGACGACCCCGTGGAAGGGATTGGCGTGGGAGCGCGCGAAGCGCGCCCCACGCCAACGCATCCTTGTCCGAAAGGTGTGTCCAGACACGGAGCAGTGAAGGTCAAATATGAACATTGCGCGATATATTGAGCCGGCTGATCGGGTCAAAGCTGCCGAGTTGGCGGTGGCGATGGGTGATTGGGTTCACTCACTGGCACCGTGGCAGGTGATTGCCCATTTGACGTTTAAATGGGAAGCGTCGGTCTGGTCGGCGGAGCGGTGTTATCTCAAGTTCATGAAGCGGGAGATGTGGGGCGTGTCGAATTTTTACGCACTGGAACAGAATCCAGGGCGGGATGGTTTTCACGTTCATGCGGTGTGGTGCGATTGTTTGAACAAATCACGCCGGGACCTTTGGCAAAAGTGGTTTGACCGATACGGCCGGAATCGGATTGAGCCGGTGAATAGCCGGGACGATGTTTCCGACTACTGCGCGAAATACGTAACCAAGGAGGGCGCATGGTGGGGTGTCAAACTGGTCGGCCAGCGGCATCCGGCGTTCAAGGATTTCAAACTGGAATGAGAGAGGACCAACAACAATTTATGCGGCTGCTGGGGCAGTTGCCAGCCCGTCTGACAGCGGAGCAGGCGGCTTGGGTGCTGAACTGCCAGCCGCATGATGTGCCGATTCTCGTGGGCGTGCGCTTGCTCAAGCCGTTGGGCAATCCGCCACCGCAGAGCGTCAAGTATTTTGCCGCGTCGGAACTGCTGGAACAGGTCAAAGATCGCATGTGGCTGGCCAAAGTCACGAATGCGCTGAATCAGCACTGGCAGAAAAGAAATGCCGCCAAGCAAAGCTGTTCGGGGAATGGTTCGCAGAACGGACATGTCGTATCCGTTGGTCAATCCTCGGCGGTAAATGCTTGACTGTAATTCGCAAATTTGATGACTTCGCACGCCATGAGAGTTTTGATCGTTTGGGTGCTGTCCAGCATAACAGTCTTTGCTGCGGACATTACCGGAACCGTGCTTCTCCCCAATGGACAACCAGCGGTCGGGGCGCAAGTGGCGTTGGCAGTTTCAGGTTATCAACTTGAGCTGGATCAAGCGAAATTGGTGGAGGCTTCCGGCCATGGTGAAGTTCTGGTTACAGCAGACCGCGACGGCCACTTTATCCTCCCTTCTGCGGAGTATGCAGAAGGTATTGTTGCGGTTAGTGAAAACGGATACGCCGAATTGGAAATGCATGAATTCACGAACAGCTTGAAAATCATGCTCCAACCTTGGCCCGACTTTCTCAACCGGCTGGGGCAACGACTCGTAAAGCTCTGTGAACACGGGGTGGTGCTCAAAAGGTCTCCACTACATTGGCCGGGTTGTTCCCACGCCATGACGGGATCATTGGACGA
>Ga0187849_1001458_pt1 | contig 25315 bp, 21 predicted proteins | sample June2016WEW_4_10_2_FD_132412 | JGI IMG/M metagenome (GOLD analysis project Ga0187849, IMG submission 132412) | Peatland microbial communities from SPRUCE experiment site at the Marcell Experimental Forest, Minnesota, USA - June2016WEW_4_100 | ecosystem: Environmental > Terrestrial > Soil >...
GCATCGCGCGATCGCTGGAAAAAGAATCAACAGGGGACCGGTCCGCAATGCCCACCAACGTTGTGAAAAGCGGCGTCCCCTGCCTGCCGCCAGATTCCTGAACGGATCTTCCACGGTCCTGGCGAGGATTCCGATACCGGCAACCCCAAGAGCCATTGTAATCATATACCAAATCCCAACACTTGCTTTGTAAGGCAGATATCCCGTCCGATCTTCTCCATGGGGAGGGTCTGCCAGTGGAGTCATAAGGATGGCGAACAGAGGTGGGTAAACGTAATGGAAGCCTCGGTCATCGGTTGCTTTGTACATATCGCCGCCGGTGCGCACAGACCAAGCAGCTCTCAGGAAAGTACCAATGTCGGTCATACGCCTTTTCAGGAATGCACCGCGATATTCCACCATCGCGCCGAAAAGAATGACCGTAACGAGAAGCAAACTTAGCCCGATCACATGGAGCTTCGAAAGAGGCTCTGAATATCTTTTCAGAAAATGCGCAAAAGCCGGTTTATTCTCCACACCAAAAATCCCGGATTCAGGGGTGTTTAACAACTCTACAGGGACTGCACCGGCTCAATAATTATCCGATGTTCTCCATACCGAGTTCAGCAAATACGTGGATTAACGCAAAAAGTTGGCCGTTATACATCCGAACCGGATTTTGAGATCGAATTCTGCCCGAAAAAGCTTCCGGAAAAACCCAAAGCCCATAAAACCATACGATTTCCAAACGGAACGTGCAAGTGATATGTTAATTTATGTTAATTACGGCCCCCCGAGCCACGTCTGCTCGAACCGGAAGTGTAGCGTTCAACCAGAGCGAAAACAACATCGAAAAACTGGAACCGGCTGATTTCCATCCGGGAAGGGTGCTTTTCCGTAAGACCCCGTCACTTCGAGTCATTAGTTTAGCTGGATATCGGCCCTGCGGTCTCAGGCCATACGAAAGCCGGTCCGGAACAGGCACATACTCCGGATTAAAGAACCTTCCGTGATCTGTCATCCAGGGTTGATCGTGGGTCACTCTTATGGTAGATTCCTACCCCGATATTTACTTCCATCCCTGGGAATTCACCGACTTGAGCAACTTCCAGCTCCCATGGTGCATAAAACGACTCTCCGGCTCGGCCATGCTGGAGAGGTTCGAGAAGTACGTTGTCTGCCTAAGAAAGTTTGTCCGATTCGGCAAAATGGCCGAGTTTGATTTGCTGCACCGCCAGAGGCGTCACTGAGTTAGTGTGCGACCCAATGAGGCAGTGGCGACTGCTCTATTGCCATCCCCAGCGAAGAAACGGGAGATCCATGTGCGGCCATTGACTTTCACGAGTCTACAGGGTGTTAGAAACGCGTGGATCATCTGGGCCTTCGTCTTCATAATTATCGCCTCGCTCGTGGTGATGTCGTCAAATCGGCGAACGGTCACTCCAATCTATCGCACTACAACGATCAAATGGTTTGCCGGCGAGGACATCTACGGGGCAGGAATACACGGGTATCTGTACCTGCCCCAGGCCTGTATTCTCTTTGCCCCTTTCGAGGAGCTCCCTTTCGCTGTGGGGGAAGTCCTCTGGCGGGCTTTCTGCATCGGGATACTTGCGGCGGCGGTCTGGAGGTTGTCACGTTTTGCGGGGCGGGGAGGCGGTGTTGATCTCTTCCCCTTGATAACTCTGCTGGTCATACCGACCGCACTGGGCTCCGCCCGTAACGGGCAGATGAACCTGCCTCTTGCGGCTATGATGGCGTTCGCATGCGTCGACCTTGGAGAATGCCGCTGGTCGCTGGCAGCTTTTTGGCTCGCTCTGGGACTGGCCTTAAAGCCCTTGATATTCGTCATGCTGGTATTTGCCGCCATTCTCTACAGGCCCATGCGATGGCGCCTGGCTCTGGGAATTCTGGCTGTCTTCGCCATGCCCTTCCTGACCCAGCAGGCCTCATACGTCTGGACCCAATACAGGCTATTCCTTCTGAAAATGCAGATGGCAGGGAATCCGGGAGAGATGAGTCACTTTAGTGACATTTTCGGCATGGCCAGGCCGCTGGGCATCACGGCTCCTTTCGCCGTTCAGGCAGTTGTTCGCATGATTGCAGCGGCGCTGACTTTGGCTTTCTGCTGGCTGGGACTCAAACGTAGGGGCAATGAGCACGGCTCGCTCATGTTTTTTACCTTTAACGCCTGCTACCTCTTGCTGTTTAATCCCCGGACCGAAAATATGACCTACGTGGTGGCGGGACTGCCAATGGCGGTGTTTGCCGCCCGGGCTTTGCTGTGGGACCAGCGGCGCGCGATAGCCTGGCTTCTCATTGTCCTCATTCTGGTCATGAGCGCAAGCTATGAAATTACGCGGGGAAATAACAACTGGATCTGTCCTGGGGTGTGCCTGGTATTTCTGATGTATGTGATCTTTCTTCTCTTGGTGAACATTCAGGCTCCATCAGTGAGCTACTTACCAATCAGGAAGAGCACTGAAGACCCTCTATCCTCCAGGACCGATACTTTATGATCTTTCAACTGCGCAGGCAGGAGGTCGGCAGGATCGAAACTCACAGTAAATCTCCCCGTCTCCGGGTTTGTGGCAGAAGATGTGAGCAGGGATTTTTGTTTCCAAGGCCGCTGTAGCGTACTCTCGTCGAAGTTCATGCCGTAGATCAGCATCTGGGAACTTTGAACCGGAAGCAGCAGTTTGTATCTGCCTGTCCGGACCGTGTCACCTGCATCGAACCTGATCTTGCCGGTCCAGTCGGTCTGAACTGTCGCGGTGACTCCGAGTTCCTGAATCGGGCTCCCGCCCCGGCAGCCGGCTTGCCCCAAAGGTTCGTAAGAAGACAGGCAAAGGCTGCGCCGAAAAGAAGGGGACTGATGCCCCACAGTACTTTTTGGGCAGTGGTGAGGTCTCCCCCGAGCTTTTTGATCCCGAGCAGAACCAGAGAAAAACCGGGGTGATAGAACGGGAAAGGGAATCCGGCATATTGCGCTGTTTTGCTGCATCAGGGTTGAGCGAACTCGAGCATACTTACTGGCGCAGGTCCTGCAAAGTGGGACAGTTCTGAAAGAAGCAGCCTTGGATTTCATGAGTCCTGACAAGGGAGACAAGGCTGTCATAGGCTTCAGGAGGCAGTTCCGATTGCATAGACTGGGTATTATGCTGTGTGCTATATAGTGCTTAGATCCCGATTCATACCATTGACGCTTGAGGTTAGATGACAAGGTGGAGCCATCCGGAGAGAACAGCGATTAAGGCTGGTGCGGTTGGAGGCAAGCCAAGCGTTAAGCGCATTGGAAAGTGAAGCGTATCCGCTGTCAAAATCACGCTCCGCGAGCTTCGAGACGCTTCACTCCGTGAAGTGCTCTTGCTGGCCTCCCTTAGCGACGTGTCAGCGCGTAGCGCGAAGGCCGACCGCTCATTCTCGACAGCCCACCCACCCACCCGCGAGACGGGGCGGGAGCGGGAGGCCTTCTTCACAACCTCGCCCGCCCTTTAATCGATTCTCACAACCCTCACTCCCTCCATCCGAAAAACGGGGGGAAAAAGATCAGTGTTCAAAATCGCAAATCCAGCCCTCGATCGGGTGATTTCAGCAATGTAGCTCCCGAACGGTTGGAAATACACCTTTCCTGCTCGAAGCCTTTGCTCGGAGAAATCCTCCTCACGGACGACGATATAGCCGATGCCGTTTCGTTTGCAAAAATTTCGGATTTGTTCCGCATTATTGGAGTAGTAAGCGTTAAAAAGATCGTAGGTCCTTTGCTTTATGACGCTCCAGTAAGGCTCGATCCAAGCATGTGAGAGTTTGTAAGTGACAAAAGCTTTGCGCCGCGAAAAGGTCATGACGCTATCCATGACTTCGGGATGTCCTGCAATAACCGTATCTACAGGAGTAGAATCAAAAAAGCGGTATAGCGGAGAGTATGCGGAATAATCGAAAAGTTCCACGTTATGCAAACGCACCGCACCAAGCAGGGTTAGGAACAAAAAGAGCCAGGGGAAAACAATGCGCTTGAGCTTCAGATGATCGATAACAATTTTTAAACAGGCTGCAAGGCTGATGCAATAAAAGACGGTCAACGAATACTCGAGATAACGGCCGGGGATAAAGAGCTTGAGCGGAATACTGCACGAAAGCACATACAGGATGAACGATGCGGCCATTAGATAGACAAAGACCCGAAAAGCTCCCGGATGTATGTTTTTCCGAGGCCGGCTAAGGGCAAAAACCGCCAAGCCTGCCACGGCTGCTACGCTGCACCATCCGGCTATGGGTCCCCATTCGTGAAAGGGTAAAATGAAACTCCAGTGCTCAATCAACTCCCTATGGAGAGGCCGCAAAACTTCATAACGTCCGACAGCAGTGTATTCGATTTTGCCGGCAATCTCCTGCATGCCCACCAGGCCCCCAAACCTCGGTGATTTGAAAACCACGTATTTCAGCATCATCAGGCACGCACCTATTGTCAAAGGAATGAATTGAATTGCGATCCTGGCTATAGGCATTTTCGAATCACCCGCCTCGCGCCGGACTAAGGATCTACCAATTAGGTGAGCTACGTAGAATAAATGCGTTGTCAGGCAAAGCAGAAAAATGTAAGGGACAAAAATCGATTGAACGAGCACCGTTATCGCGGCAAGCAGCAGGCGCTTGCGGGCAAGCAGGCAGAGGTACCCTATCAGCAGCGGAAATGCGAAAGCTCGAGGCAGCCCGCCGGACATCTCCCCCAAAAATAAACCGAAGAGGAAATAAATGCACACGCCCAACAGCGCCGCAAAATCATCGCGGAGTTCGAGACACAAGCAGTAGATCAACAAGGCGGATAAAACGAACAGGATACCGGTGAGGACCTTCGTGAATTGCAGGGGATCCATAAATACCGAGGCAACCCTGTAAATGGCGATAACACCCCATGAGACATAATCTCGCGCATACCCGGCCAAAAGATCATTGGGATAGAGGTTCGGCTCCAGCCACTGTTGCATCCAAAATATCTGCTGGCGGACGTCATCATTGATGACAAAAGGCGATCTGAAGCCCTGCCAGTGCGCTATCATATATACCACCATAGCGGCTGCCGCTACAATCAGCGTATGTGGAATGCGTTTTTCATTCCATTGCATTAAAGATCGCCCTTTTCTGGTGGTCGGGTATCTCGTCCGGTGGGGCGCCATTAATCGCCAATAGCTCACACTCAGCCAGTGTCGAGGTGTTTTTGCCGCCCCTCATGCCCGGCTCTCCACAAAACCGGCAAACAGCATTCTGAAAAATTTCGGAGATCATAAAGCAGGTGAAATTGAGAGTCAATGAACACTCCTAACCCAAGTTCGTCACGCGTAGCGCCCACAACCACATGAAAAGGACGTTTCCTCCGCATAAATCGTTGACTTTACACGCTAGCGATGCCATTTTTCAAATTCCGGCTCCGAAAAAATAAGGCCAACTTTCCCGAGCCGTTCCGGCAGAAAGTATTGGTGAGAGATCAATTAGTTTTCGAGATTGACTTTATGGTTCGCTTAATATTAAGGCATATCGCAAGGACAGCAGGACAGGAATTTATTTAGTAACCCATAAGTCAGTGAATTGGACGGCAGGCGGATGGTCATGCTGGTCCTCAACGACTATCTCGGGTTAAGCCGCGCGCCGCGTGTGCTTGAGGCGGCAATTGGCGCCATGCGCCAGTGGGGCACGGGCCCTAGAGGCTCCAGGTTCCTGTGCGGAAACACTACTCTGTATGAAGCTCTTGAAGAGCGCCTGGCGGCCTTTGCCGGGAAGAAAAGGCCATTATCCACACTACAGGTTTCGGTGCGAATCAAGGGTCCCCCGCCGCCGCATTGGCAAGTCTTGAAATTCTGGAGCAGGAGCCGGAGCGGCTGGAAAGGCTCCAGAAGAACGCACAGCGCGCGCGGGATATCGTGAAATCGAGCTGCATATGCTCGGTGGCGAAGCTCTTATAATACCCATACTTGTCGGGTCGGAAACAAAAGCTGCTTATCTTGCCAAGGAACTCTTGGAACAGGGAATTTTCGCTCTCCCGGCCATCTATGCGGCCGTTCCCAAAGGGCGGGCAATAATTCGCACCGCATTTACGGCCGCACACGAGGAGCACCATATTGATTTTGTCCTGGAGACACTGGATAGATTGTTGAAAAAACATCAAGACCTGTTAGAAAAATCGGACAACCTTGAATCTCTGAGTGCATACCTGAATTCCCGACAATATCCACTGCAGAATAGTGAATATGTATATTCAGCTTGACACAGATGGGCTCAGTTCACCGCTGAACAGGAGCTTTCGGGGTTGGATCGGCCCATTAAGAAAGCCCGATTACGCCGCGGTATTGTTACCCCTGGCTCTTTCCTCCATCTGGTTCATTATGGCGCTCTCGGTCAACCCTGTTGGCAATTTTCCCCTGAATGACGACTGGGTTTACGCCTACGACGTAAAGTCACTGGTTGAACACGGCAAATTCCAGTTTGTAGGCTGGGAGGGCATGTCCCTGATAGTTCATATTCTCTGGGGATCTCTATTTTGTCTGCCGTTTGGCTTCTCATTTACCGCCCTGCGCCTGTCCAATCTGACCATGGGCCTTGTGGGCATCCTTGCCGTCTATGCTTTTCTCAGGGAAGCAAAGGCGAGCCGGGGCGCTTCTTTTTTCGGCGCTTTTATTCTCGCCTCCAATCCACTCTATTTCGAACTCTCAAATACCTTTATGACAGACATCTCCTTCTTCGCGATATCTACGTTATCTTTTTGCTTCTTCATACGAGGAATTCGCAATGAAAACCCGAACTATATAGTGGCGGGCACTGTGCTCTGTTGTATGGCTACTCTTACACGCGAACTCGGACTCGCTATTCCGCTGTCTTTTTCCATTGCATATCTGATCAAAAACGGATTTCAAAAGAGGCCGATCTTTATTGCGGTCCTTCCTCCAGTGTTGGCGGGTTTCGCTCTGATCGCATATCAGACTCTGCTGAAACACACAATCGGTATTCCCGCCCATTATTACGATCATAGCATGGATCTCATCCAAAGGATATCCACCGGCATTCCTGCCACGGTTGTCTTTTTTGGGCAGAATTTCGGGGCAACACTGGCTTATCTGGGTTTATTTATCCTTCCTCTTTCGATTTTGTTTATTCGCGGTCAATGGAAATCAGCATTATCCCGCAACAGACTCTATGCCCTGGTTGCTTCATTAAGCATCATTATTGCGGTTATGTCCGTTTTGACCTGGAAGAACTGTTTTATGCCGTTTTTGCGCAATATATGGTTTGTTATGGGGTTGGGTCCCGTAACGCTGCGCGATGTGTATATCTTGAAGCTGCCGCATCTTTATGCCGGACCAAAGGTCCTGCCGTCATGCATCACGTTTTTGGGTTTGGCAGGCGCCGCAATCCTGGCCATCAATTTGTTGAACTCTTTATCAAGCCTCATTTCCCGGCCTCGTGGAAGTGGCTCGGTCAAGGAGAATTGGCTGACAGGATTACTCCTTGTTGCCTGCGTCGTCTACTTCATTCCTATCGGAATAATAGGTCTATATGACCGGTATCTTCTTTTCCTTCTACCTGAGGTAATGGCAATCACTGTCCTGGCTGCTCACCGGCCGGAGCTGCCACCAGGGCGTTTTCCCGTTTTTGTATCCGCTGTTTTGGTGCTGGTCTATTTCACATTTGCCCTGGGTGCTACTCATGACTACCTGTCATTTAATCGGGCACGATGGGATGCGCTGCATTATTTGACCGAAGACGTCGGAATCTCTCATGAAAGAATTGATGGGGGTTTTGAATTCAACGGCTGGTATGGATATGACCCGGAATATCGGCCGGTGCGGGGAGCGGACGGGGTCGATAAAAGCTGGTGGTGGGTGAAGGACGACGAGTTTATGATTTCATTAGGCCCCGTCGATGGGTATGAAGAGGTTGGACATTATTTGTACCAAAGATGGATTCCTTGCCGAGTCGATGATGTCTTTATATTGCATCGTATTACAGGCCCAAAATGACTACTCACAAAGTTGCAGTACATGTTCTACAGTACAGCATTCACCCGAACGGGATAAGGCTGGTAAGTTGATTAACAGCAATCCATCCGATGTGTCCAACAGTGGTCTGGGAGAAAAATGAATTTTTTCAACAAGTTTGAATTGACTGACGTACTGCCCGGGCGCAATGTCAAAGAAAAACTGGTCTGGGCGGCATTTTGCGCCACCTGCTTTCAGTTGGTATTTCGAGTCCCCTACGTTGTCGTATTTCCCGGCAACAATGCAAATTTTTTCGCCGGTATATTATGTGCCGTAACCATGTTGCTCTGTTTTACTTTAGTGGGTCGCGACATTAGGAAATCGCACGCTGAAGTAGGATTCAGCCTGGTTTTTACGCTCCTGACTTTTTTCAATGCGATCGCAAGTTCTGATCGCCCGGACTCAGCTATCAGGGGCTTCATACTTCTAGCGACCGGCCTGGGCGGTTTCTGGTGTACCCGAATTTTGCTGCGGGATGAAGCGGCAAGGTGCTTTTTCAGGAAAATGTGCGTAGTTTTCCTTGTCGGACTCATAGTAGCAGGGCTTGTCGGCTATGCCCGTAACGAGTATCCTTCTTCGATCCTGGGCCTTCACAAACACGCATACAATGGGATGGTCCTGCTTTTCTCGTCTTTAGCGCTCTCTCTTTTCTGGGAAAAACGAATTTGGCAAAAGGTTGCAGCATTGGTCCTGCTGATCATGGGCTATCTGGTCATAGCTCTTTTCTTTGACCCGATGGTGTGGTTTCCCCCCACTCTTTTTTTCGTTGCACTTGCTGTTGCGCCGCGCTTTAGAAGAAAAGCTCAGTTAGTTGGTTTGGCTGTTTTGGTGGCGCTGTTTGCCTTGTTTTTCCAGCATCGCTACGTTCCAGATAGATTCGGCAAGTTGGACGATCTTTCTACATACATTCGCGTAGAAAACTACTTCTTCTCCCTGAATTTGGCTGCAAGGCATCCGCTGCTGGGAATAGGGCTTTGCGCCCCACGCCGGCCTTACCTGGAAAAATACGACATAGTGTATCCCTATGTGACCAAGGAGCGCTTCTGGAACGATCTAGCAGATAACCGAACCTCGGAGAATCAGTTTCTTACTTTCATGAGCGATATGGGTCTGCCTTTTGTTGTGCTTTATATTACCGTTCTGGTGTTTTTTGGAAAGAGGCTGGTAACCGCAGCACACAGAGGGACCGGAGGAAAGTGCATTCCAGCATTGGCTATCCTGTTGGGCGTCGCTGGAGAACTGCTTCACTTCCTGTTCTATGACGGACTGTTGAATCCTGAAGTATGCTGGTATTTTCACATATTTCTGGGAATGATTCCAGCCATTCCTCCCCCTGCTAAAATGTCCGATCTTGCCGCAAAACTCAATTAGCCGAGTGTTGGCTCATTTTCAAAGGAGTGAAGTGAATTGCAGGACTGATTATAGACGCTATGGATTCCCGATAATAATCCACTTGCCGTTTCTTTGAAATCCTGCTACCCATTAGGCTAATTAGTCTCAATCTTTAGGTGTTGGGGGGATGGGTCATGCCCCGAAAGTCGATATTTTTTGACATCCTGCGCATCAGCATCCACCAGGTAATAATGCAACGCAGGCGCTACCTGGGTGTGATACTGGCTGTCGCCTTGGGGACAGCGGGTTTCATTGTTATCATCACTATGGGGAGGGACGTCAAAAAAACTCTGAACCGGGATTTGGATCTCCTGGGTGGGGTCAATTTGATCAAGGCCTACGTGGATCTGGATACTGAGCACAAGCACTCTAAAATACAACAGTTTGAGCCTGGGACGATTGACGCGTTGCTTGCTCTGCCGGGAATCGAGGCAGTGAGCGCAATCGTGTGGAGGTCTGCGGTATCTTCTGCAATTCAAAAGCACCAGGTTCGTTTCGGTCTTGTCGGAGCAGGCGGTTCCTTTTGGGATGTCAACAGTTTCACACCCGCGAACGGGTCTTTTTTCAATGCCGAAGACGTTTCCCGGAAGCGTCGGGTCTGCGTTTTGGGGGCGACCCTGGCGCGGAGGATTTTCGGTGACGCCGATCCGGTTGGTCGAAGGTGCTGGATCGAAAACGAGCAATATCGAGTGAACGGTGTGCTGGGAGGGGTTGGAGTTGGAGACCTTGTTGAATTTGGGTTTATCCCTATTACAACGGCGCAGGAATACATTCCCGGGATCCTCCCTCCTCAGAAAATCTATATCCGTTGTACAAGCTGGGATGACGTTAAAAAAGTCGCCGACGCGATTCCGGATGTGCTCCACCGGCGCCAGCCCACGGACAGGTTCCGCATCGAAGTCAGATGGGAGGAGCTGAAGCGGGTGAAAAGCACGGCATGGTGGATAGAGCTTTTTGTCTATTTTTCCACGGTAGCAACTTTAATTTTGGGAGGTTTCGGGATCTGGAACGCAATGATGGCAACAGTCAAGACCCGAAAAGTGGAGATCGGCCTCAAGAAGGCAATGGGTGCGGAGGACAGGGACATCCTGGCCCAATTCCTGGTGGAGGCTGTGTGCCTCAGCTTCACATCCGCGCTGCTTGGGGGTGTTCTTGGCCGCGGAGCAATAGAAATCGGAAGTCACCTTTTAAAAAGCCGCCCGCATGATACGCTCTTTTTTGCCTGTGTTGGCCTGGCCCTTCTCTTTTCTTTGGTTTTGGGGGCGGGAGCCGGTTTGTATCCATCTCTTCGGGCCAGCCGCATGGAAGTTCTAAGTGCGATCCGCGATGAATAATATATCACCGCACGAAGAGGAAAATATTCCTCTCATCAAGGTCGTGGGGCTGACCCATACATACGATAACGGCGCGGGACCTATCGAAGCGCTGCGGGAAGTCAGCCTTGGAATCCAAAAGGGGGAGATGGTCGCCATAATGGGTCCCTCCGGATCGGGAAAGTCTACGCTTCTGTCGATTCTTGGGCTTCTCATGATCCCGACCGCAGGCAGCTACACAGTGCTGGACCGGGATGTTCTCAAATTGGATCGCTCCTCTCAGGCATCTTTTCGCCGGACCTACGTCGGGTTTGTTTTCCAGAAGTGCAATCTGATCGATACGTGCTCCGTGTACGAAAATCTGGAGTTTCCCCTGATATATGCCGGAGTGAAGCGAAGCGAGCGTCCTGCAAGAATTAAGGATGCCCTGGCAAGAGTGAACTTGACACATCGTCTTTATCACAGGGCAAATCAGCTCTCGGGTGGCGAACAACAGCGGGTGGCCATCGCACGTGCGCTTGTCAACAACCCTCTGATTGTGCTTGCAGACGAACCGACGGGCCAATTGGACCGCATGCACGGCGAACTGGTAATGGATCACTTCGAGCAGATCCTGTCGGATGGAGACAAGGCTGTACTGGTAGTTACCCATGATCCTCAGGTAGCCTCCCGGTGCACCAGGGTCTGCTTGCTTGAAGATGGTGTCCTCAAGTCTAATTGACATTTTGACTGATTTGGAATACACCACAACTGCTCAACCGATCTAATTTGTCCTTGTAATTTGAAGTCCTGCGTTCATTTTATCGTGATCCCGAACGGGAACTGGTTACACGATGATTAAGCATTCCGGAGTTATTGTGATCCTTTTTCTGGCAGCGCTTATCCTGCTTGCGGCATATCCTTCAGAGGCGCAGATCGACGCCGGGATGCCGGTCAAGGAGGACCCGCCAATCGAAGGGGTAATGGACTTTGCACGCTGTGTCCTGCTGGCCCTTCAACAATCCCCGTACCTTACCACCAGTTCGCTGGAAATCGACGTGAAACGCCTTGACTTATCCGATGCCAAATGGGGCTATATTCCTTCTTTTTCCTTACAGACCCTGTATTATGTCAACCCACCACCTCCGATCAACGGCTACACTTTTAGTCCTTATGTAATCCAGTTTGCTACCGAACCCTACAATCCGATTGAAGTTTATTTCAGTATACGCGCGCGTAAATATCTGACCCAGGTGGCGGTTTATGCCCATCTCCAGATTATTGCCGATTACCTCCAGCGTTTGGCCCTGGGATTCCTTCAATTGGAATCTCTGGACCAAATGGCCCAATATCAGAACGAAATTGTTCCTGTAGCCGAACAAAACCTCGCTTTTACCCAAAAACGCCTGGCTACGGGTGGTGCAGCCTTGGTGGATGTTGATATTGCCGAGCAGCTACTCGCGGTCGCTCGTGCCGAAAAGGAAAGACTGGCCGCCTCACGAGCCACGATACTGGAGGGGATAAGGAACCTGATAGGCCTCAAGCCGGCAGACCCTCCTCTGGAACTAGACCTGAAGAACGCAAGATACCAGGTATTAAATGACTTCAAGTCGGCGGCTGCGACCCTGGAACAGGCCAAGTCCAATTCGTTCGAACTCAAGAGTCTGGCCGTCAGGGAAAAGCTCCAGGAAAAAAATGTCACACTGACTTACTTGAGATATCTTCCCCATTTAGTGTGGGGAGTGCAAACGTCCAACCCCCTCACGGGAAGACCAGTGAGCGGCCTTTTCTACATTGTCGGGCTCGAGATGCCCATCTGGGATTCAATGAAACGATACCACGATATTTCCCGGCAAAAGACCGTTCTCAAGCAAAATATTGCTGCAGGTGAGACCAAAGAATTCGATTTGACCGCCAGGTGGCGTGAGGCGGAGCAAAAGATTAAAGACTCGTCGGCCAATCTCAAAATGGCGGAGGCGCAGGAAAGGCTGGCCGCTTCGCAGGAGCGTCAGGCTGAAATAAGCTACAGAGCCGGCGGTCAGCAGCTTCCGGCCTATCTGGCGGTAAAAAGAGCACGATTGGATGCACAGAAAAACATAGTGGCGGCAAAGCTCGAATACGACAAGGCTGTTCTCGGGCTGCGCGCCCTTTCAGGGGATCTTATTAATCACTTTGTAAGCTTGGGCTCTTTTTATGAAAACATGGATTGAGCCGGTGGGTGACACCATGAGCAAGTCCTTTTCGAATAATATTCTTGAATGTCGAAAAAGCATGCCTGCAACACTCAAAGCGGTCCTGCTGGAAACCGCGTTGTTATCTGGTGTATTGATTACCGTTTGCCTCTTTTTAACGGCAGCCTGCACTCCTGCCCGCGCTCAATCCAATGATTCACAGGCACAGGCAGGAGCGCCTGTCCGGGATATCGTACTTCAGGGGAAGCTGCAGTGCTCCCTCAGGCGGCAAGTGGTTATACCCTGTAGAGGAGTCGTAACCAGCTTGAATGTCCTGCCCGGCCAAACAGTAAGGAAGGGACAAGTTCTGGCGCGCTATAAGCTGTGGTCCGATGTCGCTCAGCAACTGCAAAGGCAGGTCGCGGCGCCCCAGATCAAAGATATGGAACTGGCATTGGCAAATCTGGATAAGACCTTGATCTCCCTTGAAGAAAAGCGTGTCGAGACTGAAAGCCTGGTGAACGAGAATATGGCCCCGTCCAACAGCCTGGTTCAGATCGAAAAGGAAATCCAGTTTCAAAGAAAAAACCGCAAAGTTGCTGAGGAGCGGTTGCAGTTAGAGCGCCGATTTTTGGTTGAGTTCAAAGCTTATCTGAAGGATTTACTCGGAGGATCGCTCAATCCCCTGGCCGGTTCTGAGGATGCATCCATAACGGCCCCGATCTCAGGGCAGGTCGTATCGATTCTCTCAGACCTGCGCGAAGGATTGGAACTCGGACCCCAAGCGCCTGCATTCATAATCGGCGTTATGGACCCCATGGTGATCCATGCACAGATTCATGAGAGCGACATTATCAAGGTTCACCTGGGTGACAAGGCCGAGGTTACAATGGAATCCGTTCCGAACCGCACTTTCGAGGCCACGGTGAGCCGCTTTTCGCTGACTCCTCTGGCCCCCGGGGTGACAGAGCCTTCCTACTACGACATAGAATTTACGATACCGAATTCCGATTATGTGTTAAAGGAAGGCTTCAAGGGCGAGATCGTATTTCAGCCATCGAGGACAGCCGGATCGAGTTCACTGAAAATCATCGGTCCCCTCGGACTGGAGAAAATGGGAAATCGGGCAACCTTCCAGATGGGTGGCAAGGGAGAAACATAGGATTAGGAGGCTATGAGCTCTGTCCAGGATGTTATTATTGTTCCTGTGGATTCAGAAAGGGACAAGGCTGATTTTTTGAACCTGCCATGGCGGATACAGAGAAACGATCCCTGTTGGGTGCCGCCAATCCTCTCCGAGCAAAAAAAAATCCTCGACCCTCTAAAGGGACCTTTTTTCGAGTTCGGGGAAGCGCGGTATTTTCTTGCATTTCACCAGGGCCAACCGGCCGGAAGGTTATCGGCCCACACCAGCAGGCGATACGAAGCGCGCCATGACAGGGAGACCGGTTTTTTCGGATTTTTTGAATCCGTGGATGACCGGCGTGTCGCGGCCTCGCTCTTCGATGCGGCTGCTGCATGGCTCAGAGAAAAAGGAAAAACGCGGATTCAAGGCCCGCTCAGTTTTACCATCTACGATGAAGTGGGCCTGCTGGTGGAAGGTTTTGACTCTCTCCCAGCCTTTTTGCAATCACACAATCCCCCTTATTACCAGGACCTGATCACCTCATGGGGATTTCGCAAAGCAATAGACTGGTATGCGTTGCGCATCACGAAAGACCGTAATGCCGACTTTGCGGCAATGAAGCGCCGGCTCGATCAGATCATGACTGGACAGGGCCTGGTTTTGACTTCCCCCAAGCCGCGCGACCTTGTCGGACGCGCCGAAGAGGTGCTCGAAATATTTAACGAATCCTGGGATGACAATTGGGGCCATATACCCTTGACAAAGCGGCAGTTTCAGGACGTTTTCAAAGAACTGAGGCCGCTGCTTCGCCCCGAACTGATCGATCTCATAATGGACGGAGACCGCATAGCCGCATTCCTTATCACTATTCCGGATCTAAACCCTTCCATACAGAAGCTGAATGGTCATCTCTCGGTATGGAGTAAACTGCGGCTTTTCTATGAGGCCAGGTTCAAGCCGGCCCGCAAGCTCCGCGCACTCCTGCTAGGAGTCAGAAAACCCTACCAGCGCAGGCAACTCCACCATGCGCTGATCCTGAGCTACATTGTGCGCGTTACGCGCTTACCCTCGATCGAGCTATGCGACTGTTCGTTAATTCCCGAGCAACTGACATTCTATCTGCGAACACTGAAAAAATACGGCGCCGAGCGCTACAAGACCTTTCGGATTTTTGAGCGGGAGATCTGAATCCGGACACGCCGCCGCCTTTCAAGGGCCTTTTTCTCAGCCATGGACCGCTAAAGCGGCATCTTGCCGCGATCCCCCAGGCGTACCAGACATCGCCGGAAACCGCTCACACAGGCTGAAACCTTTTCCCTGAAACTTTTCCGGATGGGTTAAGAGCATGGCGAGTATTGAAGAAAAGCAGAAAATCGAGATAGAATTCTGGCGAGATTCCGAGCATGAATCCCCAGAGGTCGATTCCATATACAATATAATCAACAAAGTTTCTGAAGCTGCTGTTTTCGTGGACTGTCTGAACAGGCACCGGGAGAAGCTCGTTGGCGCCGGGAAAGTATTGGAAATTGGAGGCGGGCAGGGATGGGCCTCTTGTATATATAAGCGCCTTTTTCCCCAGGCCTATGTTACATTAACCGACATAAGTGAATTTGCAATCAAATCACTAAGAAAATGGGAACGTTACTGGGATGTTAAAGTTGATAACTGCTATGCATATAGAAGTTATGAGACCAATGAGAGCGATTCTTCAATAGACATGGTCTTTTGTTTTGCATCGGCGCATCATTTTATCGCCTATAACAGGACGCTCCGTGAAATCAACAGAATTTTGAAACCCGATGGCAAAGCATTCTGGTTTTATGAGCCATCATGTTTGAAATTTTTCTACCCACTAGCCTGCGCCATAGTCAAGAGAAAGCGTAAAGTGGTGCCGGAAGATGTGCTGATAACCAAAAGCATTCTAAGACTTGCCTGCAACAATGGTCTGAATGCGACAGTTGATTTCTATCCATCCCTGCTAAGAAGAGGACCATTCGAAACAGTCTATTTTTATTTTCTTGGCCTTATGCCCTCTCTTCAAAAATTGTTTCCCTCAACTGTCAATTTCATCTTTAGCAAACGCTCGAGTCGTTAGATGAAAATACTGTTGTATGCAATTCCATTAACGAACTGACCACGGGCATTCAGCGCTACGTTCGGCACCGAATTGTCCTTTCATGGCACGGCATGTTTTTGCAAATGCGTTGCCGTCGAATTCAGATCGGTTACCTGCGGTTTTCAGCACCGATTCCTGCCTGTAGCGGTTTTGAATACCTCAAAGGTCTCCGATGCCGTTTTTTTCCACGAAAACAACTTCGCCCTCTGGGCGCCGGCGTCAACAAGCCGGTCTTTGAGCCCGGAATCGTGAATCACCTGTTCGAGTGAGTGGGCGAGGGCCTCCGGATCGTAAGGATCGATGAGAACGGCGGCATCTCCGGCGACCTCGGGCAGGCTTGCGCAGTTGGTGCACAGAACAGGGCAGCCGCAGGCCATCGCTTCGAGCACGGGGAGTCCAAAGCCCTCATAGATGCTGGGGTACACGAATGCCGATGCCCCGCCGTACAGACACGCAAGCGTGTCCTCATCAATATACCCCGTAAGGATTACCCGGTCTTGGAGGCCCATGCTCGTGACCTCCTCCCACCAATCCCTGTCTCCCCAACCCGACCAGCCGGCAAAAAGCAGAGGAATATCAGAGCCGAGCAATGGAAGTGCCTTGACCAGGAGCTGCAGGTTCTTTCGGGGCTCCAATGTCCCGACAAATAAGATGTAGTCTCTGGGCCACCCGCGGCGGTCAAGCACGCTGAGGATCTTTGACTTTGACCGCCGATAGAATGCTGTCCCTTGCGCCAGGTGAATAGTAGTGATTTTATGCGGCGGAATCCCCAGTTCTTCGATCAGTTCGCTCCTGGTAAAATCGGAGACCGAGATAATGTGGGAGGCAAGGGGCAGCCGTTTTTTGAAAAAAAGATCGGAGAACCAGACCCTTTCGCGCGGATGTTTTTCGCGGTGCTTGATCAGAGAGAGGTCGTGGACCGTAAAAACAACCGGAACATCATTAATGACCGGTGGGAAATAGGCGGTTGCGTGGAAAACATCATATTTGGCCTTGCGCTGCACCCGCCTCAGGCGGCGCTCAAAATTCATTCTGTCCAGGATCCTTCCTGCGAGGATTACTGAATCCGGGAGTCTCCGAATCAGTCCCATCCTCCTGGACCATCTGCCCGGGTTGGCCTGCAAGGGCATTTCCGGGCTGCAACTCCATCTGTCGCAATAGGATACCGAAATGTCCGGGAAAGATTCCAACTCAGTATAGAGGCACCGGACATAGCGCTGTATGCCGGTGACTATTTCAGTCAACGGAATGGCGTCCAAGAAAATTTTCATCGAAATAAACTCGATTGTCAGTTCAATTAATGAGCCTCTGAGAAAAAGCGCACCCTGGTAATTTCACGCCATATTCAACCTGCAATGAAAAGGGCGGCGGCGATCTATTTGGATTTTTCCGCCGCAAACCCCGCTAAGTTCCTTTTCCGACCCGTTTTCTCCATTCATACAACCGCTCCTGTCGCCTATCCGGAGACATACTGCAGTGCTAATATACCGATGTGCCTCTTAATTAGTAACCTTGACGTAGCCGCCGGCCTATATAACTCAAAGGGGATCGCCTGTGAATTACCTAATTTCGAATGTACCTTTTTATAGCAATGTTTTCGCCAGTTTACAAGACATTTATAAAAACGCTTCCAGCGCGTCCATTTCATTTTACAGCCCGGCTTTGCCTGTCTGATATAGTACGCACCCTCCCGCAAGATAGTGAAGTCAGATGACTCCGGTAAAACCGGAGGCCGGGAAAATCATGGACCGCTCAAAGCGGTTGTAAATCAATAAGCGCCTAAAGGCGGCATCCTTGAGATTGTTTTATAACCACTCCTTGACAGGTATCCTCGCTTCTCGTATCCTTGTTCATCTAAAGCTGTTTCTCATCTTTGCATGGGGAAATAATGAGAACCTTATTGGTGAACCCTGAACTTCCCGTTTGTTTCTGGACGTTCGAACACACGTGTGAATTTAACGGCGCCAAGGCAATGGCGCCCCCACTCGGACTTATTACCGTTGCAGCGTTGCTTCCGGCTGAATGGGAACTGCGGCTGGTCGATTTGAACACTCGAAAATTAACCGAACAGGACTGGGAGTGGGCCGACCTGGTTATGTTTTCTGCAATGCTCGTGCAGAAGGAGAGCCTGTTGGCCTTGATCCGCGAGGCCGGAAAAAGGGGGAAAGCCACCGTGGCCGGCGGACCTTATCCGACCTCGGTTCCGAAGGAAATTCTCGACGCCGGAGTCGATTTCCTTGTCCGGGGTGAGGCTGAAGACACGATGCCGTTGTTTCTTTCTGCATTGCACAACGGGGCTAAAAGCGCAGTGTTCGAAGAACCTGTCAAGCCGGATTTGACGAAATCCCCGGTCCCGCGTTTTGATCTCCTTCGCTTCAACGACTACCTGACACTTGCAATTCAGACTTCACGCGGATGCCCTTTTGAGTGCGAGTTTTGTGACGTTGTGAACCTGTATGGCCGTAAGACCCGCCATAAGACCCCCGATCAGGTTCTAACGGAGTTGGAAACCCTTTATAGCTTGGGATGGCGCCGTGAAGTATTTATATGCGACGATAATTTTATCGGCGACAAGAAACACGCTCTCGCCCTCCTTCATAAGTTGATCCCCTGGATGAAGAATCATGGGGAACCGTTCTCTTTCACGACCCAGGCCTCTGTGAATCTTGGACAGGATAACGATCTGATCAATCTTCTGACAGAGGCTAATATCAGTCACGTCATAGTGGGGGTTGAATCCCCCGACGAAAATGTGCTGGCTCTTACCCGCAAGCACCAGAATATCCGCCATCCGCTGGCCCAATCCTTGAGCAACATGAATCGCAATGGGCTGTTCGTTATCGCCAGTTTCATCATCGGTTTCGATCAGGAGAGTGAAGGGGCCGGAAACAGGATCTGCGAGTTCGTGGAGGAACTCGGCCTTCCCTTGGTGACGCTGAACATCTTGAGCATTCTTCCCAATACATGCCTGTGGGACCGCCTTAAACGAGAAGGAAGGCTCCATCAGGACACAAATGACGGCACTTTTATGGCCGGGAAGCTGAATTATGTCCCGACCCGCCCGGAATCGCAAATAATCGGCGAATACCTTCAAGCCGTGGACCGGCTCTATGATCCTTCGGCTTATCTCGACCGCGCCTACCGGTACTTTCTGGCCATGCGGCCTACCCGACTTGCGCTAGCCCGTCAAAAAAGGGAAAATGTGCCTTCCCTGGCACCCGTTGAACGCATTGCTTCATCGCAAAAGATGATGGGACCCTGGGGTATTGCGAAGTTTTTTTGGCGCCGGGGAGTACGCTCCCCGAGCAAATATCAGTTCTGGCGCCAGTTGGTGGGCATGTGCCGGAAGAACCCGAGCCGCATGATAAGCTACCTCAATACCTGCGGCTTGGGGGAAGACTTGTTTCGATTCAGGGAATTTGCTCACCGGCAAATGACCTCCGGCGGCATGAACCGGCAAGGCCGATCCCAGCACTGAATAGGACAGGAAGGCCTGGTAAAACGAACCACCTGCGCCATTCGGTGACTGGATGGAATAGAGTTCAGCATCTGAATATGGTCTGACATGAAGCGCCCTTGTTCTATTTTTACTCTATGATGCTTGCAGTCTCGGACTGTGTGGCCTAGACTTTGGTGGTTCATCCATGAAAGTTCTTCTCATAAACGAGCCGTACATTCCGGGCTTCAATAGGACCCAGCGCTGGGCGGGACGGACGCGAGGCCGCGTGCTCCGGGCGCCCGACTGGCTGGCCTATGCTACGGCGGTCCTTGAAAGAGCCGGAATTGGTGCAAAACTATACGATTTCCCGGCTGAGGGCCGGGACAAGGACGATCTAAGGCGCCTCGTCAGGAATGAAAACCCTGATTTCGTAGTGCTGGATTCCACCACTCCATCTATTTTTTCGGATATCGAATGTGCCCGCATCTGCAAGGAAGAGGGCCGGGCGAAGGTAATCATGGTCGGCCCCCACGCCTCGGCGCTTCCCGAAGAAACCATGGAGATCTCGGACGGGGTGGTTGATGTAATCTGCATAGGGGAATATGATTATACGGTTTTAGACGTAGTCTCCAATTATCCGGCATTAAAAGAAATAAAAGGCATATGCAGTCTCGAAGACGGCCGGCCCCGGAGAACGCAGCCCCGTCCCCTGATAGACGATCTCGATTCGCTGCCTTTTCCGGCATGGCATCAACTCGATCTGATGAAGTATTTCGACGGGTCGAAGCTATACCCGTACATCGATATATTTTCTGGCCGGGGGTGCCCGCACAAATGCGTTTTTTGCCTCTGGCCTCAGGTTATGCACGGGCACAAGGTGAGGCTGCGTTCAGCGCGAAACGTCGTAGACGAAATCGAGTACGATATACGACAGTGTCCTCAAGTCGTTCGCGGGGGCGAATTCTTTTTCGAGGACGATACCTTTACACTGATCAAAGCCAATGCAATGGAGATTTGTGAAGAGATCCTGCGGCGGGATTTGAAAATCACATTCTCCGTTAATGCACGAGCCGATACGGCGGATGAAGAACTCTTCCGGCTCTTGAAAAGAGCGGGCTGTAGACAACTGCTCGTGGGATTCGAATCCGGCGACCACGAGATGCTTGTACGCATGAACAAAAGGAAAAGCCTTGATGACAGCCTGCGGTTCATGGAGCTTGCAAAAAAGTCGGAGCTGAACGTGCATGGGTGTTTTGTCATGGGGCTTCCCGGAGAAACGCGTGAGAGCATGGACAGGACCATACGGTTCGCTCTGGGGCTTGGGTTGCATACGGTCCAGTTCTCTGCGGCCGTTCCTTTCCCAGGGACCGTCTATTTTGATCAGTGCCGTGAAGCGGGACTTTTGAAAGAACTGAGTTGGGACAAATGGCTCGATAATGGCGAGCAGGCGCCTGTAGTCGAATACCCCGGACTGAGCAGAGAGGCGGTAGCCAATGCGGTCGACAGGGGGCTCAAGAGCTTCTATTTGCGTCCGAGCTACATGATAAGGTTTCTGCTTGCGACTCGAAGTGTATCTGATCTTTATCGCAAGATACGGGGAGCCGGAAATTTCTTTTCGTATCTCTGCACGGAGCACCGCGGAAGGTGAACAGCCCGGATCCTCTGATATCGGTCATTGTTGCAGCATACAATTGCCGGAACACAATCTCAAAGTGCCTTGAATCCCTGAGCAGCCTGGATCACCCCAGCTATGAGGTCATTGTCGTGGATGACGGATCAACCGATGGGACCTCAGAACTCTGCGAGACATTCAGCGGCGTGGAAGTGATCAGGCTTGACAGAGGAGGACCCTCGCGGGCCAGGAACACCGGTGTAAGGAAGGCCAGGGGAAAGTTCGTCGCCTTTACCGACAGCGATTGTTTTGTAGATAGCCAATGGCTGAAGGAACTTGAGAAGGGTTTTATCGGCCCGGATGTGGCCGGAGTTGGGGGAGATCAAGTAAGTCCGGCCGATGAATCGGAAATGGGAAAAAGGATACAGGAATTTCTTAAAATCAGCGGCTTCGTAACCCGATATATCCAAACAGAGGCCGCTTTTGGTGAAACCACGCACAATGCGAGCTGCAATTCGGCCTACCGGAAGATCATTTTTGAGGAAATCGGAGGATTTGACGAGGAACAGTTTCCCGGGGAAGACCTGGAACTGGACCTGAAGATTTCGCGGAAAGGATACAGGCTGATTTACAACCCGGCGGCGCTCGTAGGTCATTACCGTCCCGGGACGTACCGGGAATTCTGCAGAATGATGAGAAGGTACGGGGCCGGAGAGTGGCATCTTGTGAAGAAACATGGCTTCTTCAGGCTGCCCGATTTCGGACCTGTCGTAGTGGCCGCCGGCCTGGTTGCTCTTTTTGCCTTGCTGGTTGTTTATCCCCTCACATGGCTCTTGTTTCTGCTCCCATGGCCGGTTCTGAGTTTGTGGTTCTTCCTCAAAACAGGCAGTCTAGGCAGGACTATGCAGTTTATCCTCTTCTTTCTGATCGTATTGACCAACTGGAACTGGGGCTTCTTTACGGGCTCCTGGCGCCCACCGGTGAAGCGGACAACTTGTGGTGGGCATGGATAATCCGGGTAATTTTTCTTCGATGGCAATTCCTAGGGGGTGCATTTTGGGTTCCGGGCTGCGGGAGATGGAGGGGCGTTCTGTCCCCAAAAGTCTGACCATTGTGATTCCGGCATTGAATGAAGAGGATGCTATCGGGGATACAATAGAGCGTTGCCTGGCTGCCAGGGAAAGTATCGTCAGGAATACACCCATCCGCGAGGTCGCTATCATAGTGGTGAGTGACGGAAGCACGGATCGTACTGCTGAGATCGCTCTTTCCTACGAGTCTGTGGATGTAATCGCTTATGAAACGAACCTCGGCTATGGGGCTGCAATCAAAAGCGGGTTCGCAAAAGCATCGAGCGACCTCGTATGCTTTTTGGATGCCGATGGGACCTGCGACCCGGAATATTTCGTCGATTTGTGTAACGCGGCTATTAACGATTCCGCCGATCTGGTGCTTGGGTCCCGGATGCATAAAGAGAGCAGGATGCCGGGGCTTCGCCGGTTTGGCAACCGAATGTTTGCCGCAACGGCTTCCTACCTGTCCGGGAAAAAAATAATCGATACGGCTACCGGCATGCGCGTCATCAGGAAAGACGCCCTCCCGAAACTCTATCCTTTACCTACGGGACTTCACTTCACGCCTGCCATGACGTTACGGGCGCTGGTGTCCGACCTGCTCATCCGTGAGTTGCCGGTTCCATACCATGAAAGAACCGGGCGATCCAAGCTGAGCATCCTGCCCGATGGGCTGCGTTTTTTTCTTGCTATCATTGAGATTGCCCTGTGCTATTGCCCTTTGAAATTCTTCGGTTCCGCTTCCATTCTGCTTTGGCTGGTTGCTCTGTGCTACAGCATCGATCCGGCATGGAACTATATTATTCATCATGTTATCGGGGAAAACTTCATCTACCGGCAAATAGTAATAAATACTTTCTTTCTCGCCGGGCTGCTGACTTTATCTATCGGAGTGGTGGCAGAGCGTGTGGCGGCCGTGCTCAACGGCAATAATCGCCGGCACTCCGCCTTGGGACGGCTGGTCCTCCGGCTCTGTTCGACCATAAAAATGCTGGTGGTTGGGTCCGTATTGATTTTTATCGGGGTTTTCAGCAACATCGGCGGTCTCGCCGAATACCTGATGACACGGCGCGTCAGCTATCACTGGGGTCTTTTGTCAATTGGATCGTTGTTTGTTCTGGCGGGCCTGCAATTCACAGCCATGGGAATTTTTGAACTCCTGATAAACCGAATTCTGGAAAGGAATACAAACGGCAATAAGGGTAATTAGCTGGTATCTGCATTTTTTTTGCATTCCTCGCAAGAATTGCTCTTACCCCACTATCCCCTGGGAATAGAGTTGGGAGAGAGTAACGCCCTCCACCGGTCCGGTCCGGACAAGCCAACTCAAGAATTTTCGGATTTTATCAACCAGCGAGTTCACTGATTTTTCAGTGGGAAATGAGGGACTCGCTCCCGGTTTGAGCTCGGATGAATGGAGAAACATATTGAGGACCCTCCCGTTGCGCGAGCGGTGCAATCGGGCAGCTAACTTCATCGACAGCAGGGGGAACCACGCCGGGTGTATGCCGGCCGAAGCGATATATCGGAATCCCGTTAAAACAGCATTCCTGTTTCGCTCGGAGAGGTTTGAGGCCAGTTGGTGAATCAGTTGAGGTGCGGTGCGTGCGAGAGGAACTATTGTCAACGGGACTTCCAGTATCGAATTGCCGGGCCGGGATGGGTCCGCAAGGCGCCTGAACGGGTCTGCCGGCGCAAGAAAGTGATCCGGGCCTCCGGAAATTCTTTGCAGGGGCGCCACACTGCTGTCCACATTTAGTCCGAATTGGGGCAGCAGTTTGAAAACCATTTCCCCGATGTCGAATCTGCCCATCCTGAAGGCCTGTGGAACAACTCCCAGGTTGTCTCGTAACGAGGCCAGAAGCGTTTCGAATTTCGCCTCGAGCAAAGGACGCGGAAGCAGGTCTGAACGGATCGGTTCGCAATACGGAAGAACCTGAAAAGGCGGCGTGCTCCAGTGGTGCAGATGGGCTCCGATTTCCGCCCGGAACAAGTCGCGAAAATATTGGAGAATTTCCTGGCAGGGCGGGGAAACGGCCACACTGTAAGTGGTCAGCAGTGTAAGAGGAAAGCCGAATTCAGAGGTAACGAACTCCAGCCGGCGCAGCTCCTTTACGTTCTCAATCCCCGGAGGTGTGCGCGGATACCTGCCCGAAAAAAGGCCTTCCTCCTCCACGTCAATGCTGATTACAAGTCTCACGAGGCGCCTTCATCGGATTGAGAGGCTGCCATGGATGCGCTGTTATTCTTTGCAATTTTCCTCAAGTCGATGGCTACCTTGACGCTCTTGAACCCGGATTTGTTGAACGCGGTCTTGAACGCGCGGGCAAATGCACTCAAAGAGTAGGTGTGGGTAAGGAGGCCCTCAGTGGGGTATCCTTTCGCCAACAGATCGACAGCCATCTGGTAGGTCCGCACCCGTTGCCCCTCATAATTTCCGAAAGCATATGAGCTCGAGCCCGTAATCCTCAGCTCTCGAAACCACAGGCTGGAAAAATCCACATGGCCGATACTCCCGGCTGTTCCGACCATTATGTATTTTCCTCGGGCTCGCAACGCGAGAAGCGCTTCCTGAAGAGAGCGCCTACTCGCAACAAAGTCAAAAACCAGGTCAGCACCTCCTTCCAGGTTCCCGCCTCCCAATGTGGTCGGGATGAATTTCGCGCCAACCGCTTTGCCCAGTTCGCCCCGATCGGGTGACTTCAAGACCAGGTCTGCACCCCCATTTCGCGCCAGTTCCTGCTGAAAAGGGTAGCGCGCCACGGCCGCCAGTCGGGCTCGAGATCCAAGCGCCCTGAGGATTCGGATGGCATGCTGTCCCAGAATCCCTGCCCCCAAAACGACCACTGTCTGGTCATCCCGGGGGAAATGGTCCAGGATGGGCTGTAGGGCCGAGGCGAGCGAGTCCGCCAGCACGGCCTTCTCATCCGTGAGCGAATCAGGGATGCGGATCAGCCTTCCGGGAGACGCGAGCATGAACTCGGCCATTCCGCCCCCAAGGCTTCTGTTGTACCCGATGACAGGTCCCGCAGCCAGGTTTCCGGCTGTGAAGGATTCGCAAAGGTTATAGGAACCCTGGCTGCAA